>Ga0136846_1226671_pt1 | contig 137445 bp, 131 predicted proteins | sample HopSoiMetagenom2_FD_96841 | JGI IMG/M metagenome (GOLD analysis project Ga0136846, IMG submission 96841) | Grasslands soil microbial communities from Hopland, California, USA - 2 Assembly 2016 (version 4) | ecosystem: Environmental > Terrestrial > Soil > Grasslands | place: USA: Hopland... | reverse complement strand
GCCCGCGCCGCAGCCGCCGGCGCCGCCTGTCCCGCAACCGGAAGCGGACGAACCCGCGCCGGCCACCGGTCGCAACACCCTGTTCGCGCAGTGGCTGCGTCCGGGCGCGCTGACCGGGCGGGCCCGCTACCAGGGCGGCCAGGGCCCGGCGCTATTCATCGATTTCGTCCGCCGCGAGTACTACGGCCCGACCACCCTCAAGCCGCTCGCCGAATACTTCGTCGCAACCGTCGGCCTGCGCGATTTCGAGCAGTTGGACGACGCCGGCTGGCAGGCCGGAGTCGCCGGCCTCGGGGCCGCGCAGCCGCTGCAGCGCCTGCAGTGGTACGGCGGCCTGCTCGCCGGCGAGGGCCGGATGCTGCCGGGGTTCGACCCCGAGGGCCGCTTCGTGCTGGCGAAATGGCCGCAGACCGAGCGCGAGTACCCGCGCCATTTCCGGATCGCGACCGCGATGATGAAGGGCCCGCAGACGCTGGCCGAGATCGCCGCCGCCAGCGGCGTGCCGGAGGCGGACGTGGTCGACTTCGTCAACGCCAGCCTGGTGACCGGCTTCGCCAGCCAGGCTGGAGACACCGCTGCCGCCGCCGAGGCGCGGGCCGGCGGGCTGCTGGACCGCCTGCGCGGACGCTGACCGCGGCGGGCCGCCAGCCCCCGTTCACCGCGTTTGTTGCCGCTGCGTGTCGCCCGGGGGGACAATAGCCCGTTGCCTCCCGGACCCGCCCCCATCGTGATCGACTCCGCGCGCTATCCGCGCCTCTCGCGCATCGCCACGCCCGCCGACCTGCGCCAGTTCCCCGAGGACGAGCTCCCGGCGATCAGCGACGAGCTGCGCGCCTACCTGATCGAATCGGTGGGCAAGAGCGGCGGCCATTTCGGCGCCGGGCTGGGCGTGATCGAGCTGACGGTCGCCCTGCACTACCTGTACGACACGCCGAACGACCGCCTGGTGTGGGACGTCGGCCACCAGACCTACCCGCACAAGATCCTCACCGGCCGCCGCGACAGCATCCACACGGTCAAGCAGAAGGACGGCGTGGCGCCGTTCCCCAAGCGCGAGGAAAGCGAATACGACACCTTCGGCGTCGGTCATTCCTCGACCTCGATCTCCGCCGCGCTGGGCATGGCGATCGCCGCCGCGCGCGCCGGCGACGACGGCCGCCGGTTCGTCGCGGTCATCGGCGACGGCGCGATGACCGCGGGCATGGCCTACGAGGCGCTGAACCACGCCGGCGGCATGGACGAGGAACCGAGCCTGCTGGTGGTGCTCAACGACAACCAGATGTCGATCAGCGAGAACGTCGGCGGCCTGACCAAGATGCTCGGCCGCCTGACCGGCAGCCGCACCCTCAACGCGCTGCGCGAGGGCGGCAAGAAGCTGCTCGGCGACAAGCGCACCAGCGCCCCGGCGCGGTTCGTACGCCGCTGGGAGGAACACTGGAAGGGCATGTTCGTGCCCTCCACGCTGTTCGAGGAAATGGGCTTCCACTACACCGGCCCGATCGACGGCCACAACGTCGCCGACCTCGTCGCCGCGCTGAAGACGCTGAAGACCCTCAAGGGCCCGCAGTTGCTGCACATCATCACAACCAAGGGCAAGGGCTACGAACTGGCCGAGGGCGACCAGATCGGCTACCACGCGGTGTCGCCGTTCGACCCCGAGAAGGGCGTGGTCGCCAAGCCCGGCGCGAAGAAGCCGACCTACACCGACGTGTTCGGCGACTGGCTGTGCGACATGGCCGCGGCCGACCCGAAGCTGCTGGGCATCACCCCGGCGATGCGCGAAGGCTCGGGCCTGGTGCGCTTCAGCAAGGAATATCCCGATCGCTATTTCGACGTCGCCATCGCCGAGCAGCACGCGGTGACGCTGGCCGCGGGCATGGCCTGCGAGGGCGCGAAACCGGTGGTCGCGATCTACTCGACCTTCCTGCAGCGCGGCTACGACCAGCTCGTGCACGACGTCGCGATCCAGGACCTCGACGTGCTGTTCGCGATCGACCGCGGCGGCGTGGTCGGTCCCGACGGCGCGACCCATGCCGGCAACCTCGACCTCAGCTACCTGCGCTGCGTGCCGAACATGGTGGTGATGGCGCCGGCCGACGAGAACGAATGCCGGCAGATGCTGACCACCGGCCATCGCCATCCGGGCCCGGCCGCGGTGCGCTACCCGCGCGGCACCGGCCCCGGGGTCGCGGTGCAGCCGACGCTGGACGCGCTGCCGATCGGCAAGGCCGAGCTGCGCCGCAGGGGCGCGCGCGTCGCGCTGCTGGCGTTCGGCGCGATCGTGCCCGCGGCGGAACAGGTCGGCGCCGAATTCGGCCTCACCGTCGTCAACATGCGCTTCGTGCGCCCGCTCGATCGCGCGCTGCTGCTGGAACTGGCGAAGACCCACGACGGTTTCGCGACGCTCGAAGACAACGTCGTCGCCGGCGGCGCGGGTTCCGGCGTGTCCGAACTGCTGGCGGCCGAGGGCATCGCGATGCCGATGCTGCATCTCGGCCTGCCGGACGCCTTCCAGCACCACGCCAGTCGCGAACAGTTGCTGGCCGAAGCCGGGCTCGACGTGGACGGCATCCGCGCCGCGCTGCTCGCGCGCTGGCCCGCGCTGCAGACGCCGCTGCCGGCGACCGGCGCCGACGCGCCCGACGCGCCCGCCGCCCGCGCGGCGGGCTGAGCGAAGCCCCGGTCAGGGCTCCTCGATCGCGTAGCCTTCGGCGGCGAGCCGCGCGAGATAACCGTCCGCGGCGAACATCTCGCCCGCCGGCAGGATCGCGAACGTCGACGCGTTGCGCGCGAGCGCGGCTTCGGCCATCTCCATCCACTTCGCCCGCACCCGCGCCTCGATGTCGGCGAACCCGGCCTTGCGGGCGATGGCGTTGCCGGTCATCGCCGCCGCGCAGGCGGACCACTGGGTCGGATGCGTGTTGGCGCGCAGGGTCTCGATGTCGCCTGCGGCCCAGGCGTTGGCGCGCACGACCATCGTGCCGAGGTCGGCCTCGATGCGTTCGAGCGTCTTCGCGAAGCACTGGGTGTCGTCCAGCGTGGTCCGCGAGAATTCCTTGAGCGCCGACTTCGGGTCGGCCACCTTCACCACCACCTTCGGTTCCGTCACCGGCACGCCGCTGCGCTTCGCGGTCTTGCGCACCAGATCCATCACGACCTGCGAATCCGACAGCCCGGTGCGCGCGATCGCCTTGCGGTACAGCTCGAGCGCGGCGAACAGCGGCCGCCATTCCTCGACCCCGTCATCGCCGCCGATGTAGCGCGCCTTCAGCACCGTCCAGCGCGCGTACTGCTCGGGCGTGACGAGTTCGCGCAGGGTCTTGCCGTCGGGATTCTTGCGCGCCTTGAGCAGCGACGGCAGCAGGGTCAGGCCGCGGAAGAAACCGATGTCCGCGTCGAGGGTCGCGGACGGCGCAGTCAGCACTTCCTGCGAGGCGGCGATCCTGCGCTCGACGTTCGTCGAATCCCACTCCATGCGCTTGGGCAGCGGGCTCTGCACGCCGAGGATCCACAGCACATGGTCGCCCTTGCGCACCTTCCACAGCCCCGGTCCCGGCTGGCGGCCGGTGACGACGATGGCCTCGAGTTCCTGCGCGCCCGGCGGCAGGGGCGTCTCGGCTTCAGGCGCATCGGTTCCGGGCGCGTCGGCCTGCGGATCGAGCGGCGGCGCGCCCTGCGCGGCGACGGCGCCGGCGAACAGGATGCCGAGGGAGAGCAACAGCGGCGCGAGCGATCGGACGCAGGACGACATGCAGGACACCTTCGCGGAAAGGGACGCGCAGTCTCCGACAAAAACCGCGGCGCCGGCCGGCCGCCGCCGTCCGCGTTCAGCGGCGCGATTGCTTGGCCGCCGGACCGGACCGGACCGGATCCGGCCGCGCCTGCGACGCCCCGCCACACCCCGCTGCGGCACGCGCTCGCGCGGCGCCGGACCGATCCGGCGCACATCCGCCCGCGCATCGCCGGCCCGACGTTTTCTTCTACAATCGACCGGCAAAGGGGGCAGGCCATGACGGTCGATGGGGAGACGCAAACCGACGGCGCCGGATTCGGCCCTTTCCGGCGGATATCGCTGCTCGGGGAAGGCAACCACGGCGCCGTCTGGCTCGCCGCCCAGGCTTCGCCGAAGCGCAACGTGGCCCTGAAGATCCTCAACGGCAGCCTCGCCAGCCATGAACTGGCCGCGCGCTTCCGCCACGAGGTCGAACTGCTGGCGATGCTCGAACACCCCGGGATCGCGCGCCTCTACGAATCCGGCGCGGTCGAAGGGCCTTCCGGCCCGGTGCCGTGGCTGGCGATGGAATACGTCGACGGCGACCGTCTCGATGACTGGGGCGCCGGCGCGCACCCACTGCGCGAACGCGTGCGCCTGCTCGAAGCGCTGTGCCGCGCGGTGCATTTCGCGCACACCCGCGGCGTGATCCATCGCGACCTGAAACCGTCGAACATCCTCGTCGACGCGCAGGGCCAGCCGCGCATCATCGACTTCGGCATCGCCGCCGCGCTGGAGCGCGGCGACCTCACCCGCATGACCACCGCCGGTTCGGTGCTCGGCACGCTGCCCTACATGAGCCCGGAGCAGCTCGATGGCGGCACGCGCACCGATCCACGCTGGGACGTCTACGCGCTGGGCGTGATCGCCTACGAACTGCTCGGCGGGACGCTGCCCTATCCCGGGCTGGCGGACGCCACCTCGGTCGTGGCCGCGATGAAGCTGGTCTCGGCCCGCGCGCCGACCCCGCTGGGTCGCGTCGCGCCGCAGACGCGCGGCGAACTCGAGACCGTGGTGATGAAGGCCATCGCCCACGATCCCGGCGATCGCTACGGTTCGGCCGCGGAGCTCGCCGACGAACTGCGCCGGTGGTCGCAAGGTCGCCCGGTGGAAGCCGCGCCTCCGGGCCTGTGGCGCACGACCCGCCTGTTCGTGCGCCGGCACCGCGCGCTGACGGCGTCGGCCGCGGCGATCGCCGCGGTCCTCGTGGTCGCGACCGTGGTGTCCGTGCGCATGGCGCAGGCCGAAGCCGAGGCGCGACGCGTCGCCGAACTGCGCCTGGCCGAGCGCGACGCGGTCAACGGCTTCCTCACCGACATGCTGCATTCGGCGGATCCCGAGCAGGGGGCCGGCGACGATCTGCGCATGCGCGAATGGCTGAGCATCACCCGCCAGGGCTATCTCGACGGCGCCGCCCGGCTACCGCCGGCGGCGCGCATGACTCTCGCCTCGACGCTGGGCACCGCGCTGCTGCACCTGGGCCAACCCGACCAGGCCTCGGACCTGCTGGAAACCGCCGACGCGCTCTCCACCCGCCTGCGCGGCGAGGACGCGTTCGACACCCAGGCGATCCGGATCGACGCCGCCGCGGCGATCGATCCGCAGGCGCATCCGGGCGAGGGCGAGAAGCGGCTGCGCGCCCTCCTGCAGTCGGCCGAGCAGCGCGGCGACGATCGCGTCGCGGTGCGCGCCGGCATCGCGCTGACCACGATGCTGGAGACGCAGGGCCGCATCGACGAGGCCCACGCGCTCGCCGAAAAGACCGACGCGCGCGCCTCGCGCACGCTGGGCGCGGACGATCCCGACGCACTGACCGCGCGCCACAACCGCGCCGGGCTGTTGAAGTACCGCGGCGAATTCGCCGCCGCCGAGCCACTGGCGCGCGAGGTCTACCAGCGCAGGCGGGCCACGCTCGGCGCCCACCATCCGCTCACGCTGTTCTCGTACAACCAGCTCGGCGGCATCCTCGATCGCCTCGGCAGGAGCGCGCAGGCCGAAGCCATCTACCGCGAGACCTATGCCGCGCGGCGCGAGACGCTGGGGCCGCGGCATCCGAGCACGCTGGTCACGCTCAACAACCTCACCGCCCTGCTGATCCAGCGCGGCGCGTTGGAGGAGGCCCGCCCGCTGCTGGACACGCTGGTGCAGGCGACCACCGAGCGCTTCGGCGCCGACGCGCCGAACACGCTGATGGCGATGAACCAGCGCGCCTACGTCCTCGAGGATCTTGGACGCCTCGACGAGGCGGAAGCGCAATTGCGGACCATCGTCGCGACCCAGGCAGCGCAGGGCGGCGATGTGCATCCCGAACGCCTCGCGCCGCGCAGCAACCTCGCCATGCTGCTGTCGAAGCGCGGCCGCCACGACGAAGCGATCTCGACGATGCGCACGGTGCTGGACGATGCGACCGGCGCGCTGGGCATGGATCATCCCTACGTCGGCATCTTCCGCAGCAACTACGGCGAGATCCTCACCCGCGCCGGCCGCAAGGCCGATGCCCTGCGCGAACTACGCGCCGCGGAGGCCGTCCTCGAAGCGCGCTTCGGCGTCGATCATGCGCGCACGCAGAAGAACCGCGAACGGCTGCGCGCCGCCGGAGCGACGGCATGAGGCGCTGGTGGCGACGCCTGCCCCCTGCCCCGCCTGCGCCGGCCGACGAGACCCGCGAGCGGCTGGCCGCGCTGCAGCGCCAGGTCGATCTTGCGCAGGCGCTGGAAGCCGAACGCCGCCGCATCCACGACGATCTGCACGACGACATCGGCAGTCGCCTGCTGACCCTGCTGCATCGCGTGCGCGAACCGGAGCACCAGCAGCTCGTGCGCGAAGTGCTGCAGGACCTGCGCGCGATCCTTGCCCGCGAGCGCGGCGTCGAAGGCACGCTGCTCGAAGCGCTGGCGCAACTGCGCGAAGAAGCCGAACAGCGACTCGACACCCGCGAGATCGCGCTGGACTGGCGTCAGGCCGACGACCTGCCCGATCCGCTGCTCGACCCGGCCCAGGCCATGCACCTGTTCCGGATCGGGCGCGAAGCGATCACCAATGCATTGCGCCACGCCGCGGCGCATCGTCTGCGCGTGGTGGTCGATCGCGTCCGCGACGATCTGGTGTTCGAGGTCACCGACGACGGCCAGTTCGATCCCGCCCGCATCGGCAGCGGACGCGGCACGCGGAGCATGCAGACGCGCGCCGGGGAACTGCACGGCGACATCCGCTGGCAGGCGGGTACGCTGGGCGGCACCAAGGTCCGGCTGCGCTTTCCCCTGCCGGACTTCGCTCCCGCATCCGCGGGATATCCGGCCGACACCGCGACGGAGAGCATGCCGCGATGACCGCGATCCCGGCCCATGCGCTGATCCTCGAAGACCTGCCCGACGTCGCGGACTGGCTCGCGCGGCTGCTGGAACAGCGCTTCGCCGGCGTGCAGGTCGCCTGCGCCGGCACCCTCGCACAGGCGCGGCGGCAACTGGAGACCGGTCCGTCGCCCGACGTGGCGCTGGTCGACCTGGGCCTGCCCGACGGCAGTGGTGTCGACCTGATTCGCCGGCTCGCAGTGGAGCATCCGCGTTGCGTCATCGTGGTCACCACCCTGTTCGGCGACGATGCCCACGTCTTTCCCGCGCTGCGCGCGGGCGCGCACGGCTACCTGCTGAAGGACCAGCCGGAAGAACGCCTCGGCGCGGCGCTGGACGGCATCCTCCGCGGCGAACCGCCGCTGTCGCCGTCGATCGCGCAACGGCTGCTGCGCGTTTTCAACGCACCGCCCGAACCCCTGCACGCCGGCGCCGAACAGCTCACCGCGCGCGAACGCGAAGTGCTGGTGCTGGTCAGCAAGGGCTGCCGACTGCCGGAGCTGGCCGAACGGCTGGAGATCAGCCGCCACACCGTCTCCGATCATCTCAAGAGCATCTACCGCAAGCTCAACGTCAACAGCCGCGCCGAAGCCGCGGTGGAAGCGGCCCGACTCGGCCTGGTCGCGCGGATCTGACGCACGAACCCGTAACGCGCACGACCACGCGCGGCCCCCGTCACTCCGCGCCCTCAAGTCTGCGAGGCTCGGAAACCGGCCAGTCGTCTCGCCTGCCCTTGTCGGGCAGGCTGGCGATCATCGGCATCAGGAAGCGCTCGCTCAGCGCCACGGATTCTCCAGCGTTTAACAGGCGTCGATCTTCACGAACTGCCCGCGCGGGCCTTCCTGTTCATTGCAGATGTTCGTGCCCCGCGCGCCTGGTGGTCCCCGCTTCCTCGATATTTGCCTTGCAGTGGCCAGGCATTCACCATGAGCGCATCGAGCCACACTGCCCGTGGATGAACAGCCGCATCGAGCGCGCCTGGTCGACCTTCAAGCAATTGCTGCGGATGTTCGACATGAAGAACTAGGCCGAACTGCAGGCGACGTTGAACCTGCTGCGCGAGACCCACAACCAGTACCGCCCGCATCAGTCATTGAGCGGGCATACGCCGGATGAAGCGTGGGCCATCCTCGCGCAAAGAAAATCGAAACGATCGCGTCGACGACGATAGCCGTTGGGCGATCAAAAGCCGATCTGCAACGACCGGACAGCGCCTGTCCGCGTACTCGCTCGCCGATGCGCCCGAAATCAACGCGAAATGGCGAAAATTTCGCCAATCAGCATCTCCTTCTGGCCACATGAAACTCGTGAAACGCGCAAAACGCAATACCTAAAAAGCGATTCCGGCCCATTGTCGGGCACAGAATCGGTGCTTCGCGGACGCGGACGGCACACCGGCGGTGCCGGGCGTTGGGAGGGTGCTTTTTTAGCAGCTAGAAGAAAGTGGGTGTCCAGCCTTCATCAGGAATAGATGAAGGCTGGGCTAATCACGCACGTGAGGCCAGCAGACTCTAGGCTGTTCTTCACCTCAAGGACCTTGATCGCACGCCCGGAGTAAACAAGCGGCTCCCGTTCACCTAATAGCCTTCTTGCAGCCAAAAAGTTAACTCCTGCTGCAGAGGCAACCGCTTTGATTTGCCCATCGTTGTGCACATCACCTTGAGTGACACGCACTTCATACTGCGTCATATCTTTCTTGATTTCTGGGAAAACAGTTGTTACCACCGCCCAATCACATTGGGTGCAGTACAAGCCTTGTGTACTCCCCTCTCTGCGCACTTCCATTGCGCCGCCGCACTTCTCGCACAGCATATTCATAGCGGCCTCCATCAATTGCTACCTCCCGGCTTACTCGGTGTAAATGTTCGGAACGTCCCTTGCCGAGACAGATCAGGGAAATTGAACTCAGGCAACTTTGGATTCAGTGAGAGGCGCGGGGCAACAACCATTTGCCCGTCCGGATAAGCCCATACAAGCTCCGTCGGCGCTTGCACGCTCACACGCATCTTGTTCGCTAGATTCTGCGCAAATCCAAAATCACATGCACCTGTCTCGCAAGACAATAGTCTGATCGGCTGCCCGTTGTATCCGGGGGATTCTTCGATAAGGCGCGCTGCAGTTCGATGGTCGACAGTGACGGGGCCTCTTGCCGTCATGACCTCGATTTCGTTAGCACCGCCATGCGCGACCACGTCGAAATGGCCATTTGGGTCAATCTCAGCTCTTCGAGACGAGAATCGATAGAAATTATCGGTCTCGCCCATGAAGTTAGCTGGGCCTGGTGCAGCTCTTCCGCTGTTTGCGGCTCCTCCCACCTCATCCACTCCAGCCGCTAGCCTACTCGGCCTCAGGCGGTCTGCCAAGTTGCCGGCCTTGGCGCCGAGCTCGTCCAACACGACTGGAACCTTCCGGGCAAGGTCGCCGGCCTTGGCAGTCATGGTGTCGAGTGCCACGAAGGCTTCCCGCGAGAGTTGGCGGGTCGTGTTCGCCACGAACCGGGGGGCGCCCCTGGCCATGAGCGCCGCGTCAAGCAGCATGCCCTCCCCACCGACGGCAAGCGATGCGACATTGACGTAGAAGTTGGCCGCCTGCTCGCCGGTCGAATCCATCGTGAAGGGACGCCAGTCAGCATTCATGCCGATCGCCGAGGCGCCCCACTGGTACATCTGGCCGGCACCGGAAAAATTCACTCCCAAGTCCCATGCCATGTTGACCACTGCTTTCGGCAGGCCGATCGCAAAATCCTTGAAGAACTGATTATCCGATTGCGCCAGCAGATGACCGGCTTCTTCCCATGTTGGTCGCATCGGCCCATTGGTACTGGTGCGGCCGGCATACGCGACTTCAAGGAACTCCCGGCTCATCGCTCTCTGCCTGGCCGAATTGGCCTGGTAAGCCAGCATCGCCTGTTCACGACTGGCTCCAATCGGAACAGCGAAGAACCCATTCGGATTCTCGTCATCCTTCCATTTGCCATATTTCTCCGCATAGAGACTCGTGTCTCCATTCCACTTCATCGTGCTGGCAAGCACGTAATTTTGTGGCGCGTATCTTCCAATGTTGCGCACGATGTCATTCGCCGTCCCGCCCCACGAGTATCTGCCTGCGGTGACGAGGACGCCTTCAACCAGCCTCTGGCCGGGTTTCAGCAAAGCCATGGTCTCGACCTCGAGGGCCAGCAAGCGACTCAGAGAATCCATCGCGGAGCGGCTGCTCCAGTCGTACCCTTGCCTTGATGCAGACTGCGTGGCCGAGGTCCGCGCACTCGATGGCTGACTGGCGCCTAGTTGCGGTCTATCGGATCCTGACGGGAACTGATTTCCGCTGCCGATGTCATCCGGCAGGCTGAACATTTCGTCGAATTCTCGTCGCGCGAGGGCAACAGTATTCGTTTCGGACTCGGCAGCATCCGCGATACCCTGCGTGTAATAGGCCTGCGCATCTTTCATATCGATGATATTTTGGGCTTGACGCCGCGTATCACCACTTGCGATACCAGCCAACATATTGGCGAAAGAATCGACAGCGATGGCACCATAGTCCACTTTGTCATCGAATCCGAAGGCGCGTCGCACATTGAGACTAACTGCACCGCCGAGCACCCCGCCGACAAAGCCGTTTAGCGCATGCCCCGACGACGCTTCGAAATCGATATTCAACCCTTTCGAAACATATGGCATAGCTGCCGCGGTAAGCCCTGCGCTAACCGCGCTGGCCGCGATGCTCTTCCAGCTAAACTTGACATCGTTGTTACCTACGACCCGATTCGCAGCATAGTTGGTTACATTCCCGACGACAGCCGTCGCCGCCGCACGCGCCACATTGCTGTTCTGCAAGAAGCTTCCGAATGTACCGGCACCTGCTGCAGCACCAAAGCCCGCTGTCACCGCGCCAACCGCAGCCTGTGTGAATGCAGCTCTCCAACTGAACGTAGTTGCCCCAAGGGCGCTGCCTACTGCTTGGGAAGCGACGCTGCCGACAAAGCCGCCTACCGCAGCGGCTCCCATCGCCATGCCGACACCACCAGCGCCAGCAAGAGTTGCAGCACCCGCACCCATAGTGGCACTGAATCCGCCACCGACCACGCCCGTCATTGCTCCTGCGGTATAGATGGTGACAACCACCATCACCACCACCATCAACACCATCACCAGTGCATTGCACCCTGCCTGCGGCGGCGGCGGGATGTACGGTAGGTTCGGTGTCGTAGAGCCAACCGCCTCACTCGGGTTGTACGGCTTGAACGTGTTCGCGTCGTTCACGTTCACGCTCGCGCTCGGCGCCTTCAGTTGCACGCCTGCGGTCAGCGTCGCGTTCGGGTCGCTCAGGCCATTGGCGTCCGCCAGCACGTACCACAGCGTGCTGGTGCCGTACACCCGCTGCGCCAGACCCTGCAGCGTCTCGCCCTGCAGCACCGTCACCATCCCGCCGCCGGCGGTGTAGACGCCGCTGCCGGCCACGCCGGTCACCGCGCTCAGCCGGTTGTTCTGCGTGGGCGTCATCTGCCGCGCCAGCGAGCCAGGCAACTCCATCCCCCGCGCCGACAGGTACTGCGCCAGGGCGTCGACCGACTCCGCCACCCGCACCGTCCCGCCCGCCTGCAGCTCCGCCATCTGCTGACCCGCAGAGAACACGAACTGGTAGTTCTGCTTCTCCTGCGCGCCACTACTGGTGATCGTCGTGTCCTGCACGAAGCCGCTGTTGTGCCAGGTGCCGTCCCGGCGTGCCTGCACCTGCCCTTCCGCGTTGTACGCGTACGCCCGGATCCGGTCGTCCACGAGGTTCTTGTAGTCGGTGTTCTCCCGCTGCTGGATCAGACGGCCATACCCGTCGTACGTCAGTGTGTTCGAGGTCTGACGATAGTTCGCGTACGTGCTTACGCCGGACACATACGATTCCTGCCAACTGTCCCAACCTGTGAACGTGCTTGTGAACGTGTGGGTGTAGTAAGCGCCGTTCGCACTGGTTCTGGCGGTGTACCGATACTTCTCCAGCCGGCCTGCGGCGTCGTAGCCCGACGCATTGTTCGTCGGGTCCGCATCCTCCCACGCGTTACTGCCGTCGCTCTTTGTATAGTCGACCCGCTCCTTCAGGCTCAGCACCGACAGGTCGTTGTACTGCGCCGCCGGCGCGCCCTCGGCCCAGCTCGGGTGGTACCACCAGTTCTCTTCCCCGCGCTCCAGCGTGTCCTGGCGCAGCAGCCGGCCGTCGGCGTCGTACTGCATCCGCTGCCCCGTCAGCAGCATGCCGCTGACGTCCACCCGGTACAGTGGGAAGCCCTCGCCATCCAGCGGACCGTCCTTGACCGTGTCGTTCGGCATGTACGTGCGCACTTCCACCAACTGGTTGTCGGCGTCGTAGAAGTACTGCGATTTCACGCCCGGGTCCGACACCCCCACGAGCTGGCGGTAGAACTCGTACTTCCGGTTGCCGCGCGCGTCGTAGCCGGTCCAGTCCACGTGTATCTGCGACTGGGTGTTGTACGTGTAGCTGCGGTACGTCGCCACAAGCCGGCCCACCGCGTCGTAGCCCAGTTCGTACGAGTCGTACTTGTCCGCCGCCACCTGGATCGAGGCGTTGCTCTGCCCGGGCACGCCCGCCACCAGCACGCCGCCGCTGATCTTGATCCGGTTCAGCGCGTCGTAGGTGAACCACTGCTCCTTCACCTGCACCGCCACCGGGCCCGAGCTCGTCGTCGACTGCGTCGGCCCCTGCGACAGCGTCTCCTCGCTCATCCCCATCTCGAACGTCGTCGACATCGCCTGGGGCTGGCCGCCGCCCCCGTTCTGCCACGTCGTCGAGATCACGAAGTCGTCGGACACGCTCGCGCCCGACGGATCCGTCGCCGTCACCCGGATCGTCCAGCTCATCAGCTCGATGTCCGGCGTCGTCCCGTAGAACGTCCGCGTCGTCGGATTGAAGCTCAGCCACGACGGCAGGCTCGTGCCGTCGGACTTCGTCGCCAGGTAGGTCAGCGTCTGCCCTTCCGGGTCGCTGAACGTGTTCGACACGAACTGGAAGCTGAAGCCCGTGTTCATGTCGTAGGTCCGATCCGGCAGCGGATTGGTCACCACCGGCGCCTGGTTGCCCACCGGCTCGGCGATGGCGTAGGTGAACGTCGTGCTCACCACGCCGCCGCGGCCGTCGTTGGCGGTGTAGGTCACCGTCCAGCTTCCCGACGCCGACGGCGTCCCGCTCACCACCCGGGTCGCCGCGTTGAAGCTCAGCCCGGTCGGCAGGCCGCTCACCGTGTAGGTCAGCGCATCGCTGTCGCTGTCGGTGAACGCCGGCATCTCCCAGTACACCGGCGTGTTGCGGGTGCCGTTGCGGGTCGCGATCGTCGGCGCCACCGGCGCGTGGTTCGCGTTCACCGTCATGGTGAAGCTGGTGGTCGTCGTCACCCGGCCGTCGTAGGCCGCGTAGGCCACCGTCCAGGTCCCGGCGGTGGTCGGCGTGCCGCTGATCGTCCGGGTCGAGGCGTTGAAGCTCAGACCCGGCGGCAGGTTGGACACCGTGTAGGTCAGGGGATCGGCGTCCTCGTCGAAGTACGTCGGCAGCACCAGGCTGTACGCCGCGTTCTGGTACGCCGTCTTGCCGCCGACGCTCGGCGCGACCGGCACGTGGTTGGTCGTCACCCGGACGACCAGCGTGGTGCTCACGCTCGCGCCGGAGGGATCGGTCGCGGTCAGCACCACGTTGTAGTTCTGGCCATCGACCGCGTCGAACGGCACGTTGCCGCTGATCCGGATCACCGGCGGCGACTGCGTCGTCACGTACTGGAACGTGACCCAGTTCGGCAGACCGCTGGCCGCCACCTGCAGCGTGTCGACATCGACATCGCTGAACACATCGCCCAGCGACATCTGCCAGGCGAACGTCCGGCCGATCGTCGCATCCACCTGCGCGGGCGTCGCGACCACCGTCGGTGCGTTGTTCGCCGCGCAGACCAGCGTGATCGTCTGGTCGGCGGTGGCGCCGTTCTGATCGGTCGCGCGCAGGGTGAACGTGTAGGTGCCGGCGGTCGTCGGCGTCCCGCCAAGATGGACCAGACCGGCGCTGGCGGTGGCGGTGAGCCCCGGCGGCAGCGTGCCGATCACGCTCAGGCTCAGCGCGTCGTTGACGTCGATGTCGCGGAAGAAGTCGCCGGCCAGCAGGTCGCGGCCGTACACCTGGTTGGTGCGCGGGTAGTAGGTGACCCCGCCCGGCGCCAGCGCCACGGGCGCGTTGTTGGCGCGCACCTTCACCGTGAACGTCGTGCTCACCGTCTTGGCGGCGTTGGCGGTCTCGAACGCGGTCAGCTTGACCACCAGGTCGGTGTCGGCCATGCCCGCGCCCGGCGTCGCGGTGAACACGATCTCGCCGGTCTGCGCATCGCGCGTCGCCACCAGCCACGACGGCAGCGCACTGCCGTCGCCCTGGGTGATCGACAGCGTCAGCGCGTCGCCTTCGGCGTCGCGGAACACGTCGCTGAACAGCAGCCGGAAGGTCGAGGTCTGGCCCTTCTTCGCACCGCGGTCCTGCGGCGCCGCGGTCACCGTCGGCGCGGCGTCCTCCACCGCGATTGCGGACACGTTGTCGCCGAAGCCCGACTGGGTGATGACCCGACGGCGGTTGCCATTGGCGTCGTAGTCGTAGCGCAGGTCGAACACGCGCTTGCTGTTGGCCACGTCGTCCTGGACGACGCGCTGGATGCGATTGTTGCTGTCGTAGGTGGTACGGGTGACGAGGTGATAGGTCTGGGCCTGCCCATCGGTGGTGGTCACATCCTCGACCACGCGGTTGCCGGCGGCGTCGTAGGCGTACAGGTACGTGCCGCCGCCGGCCTCGGTGATCCTGCTCACGCGGCCGTTGCGGGTGTACTCGTAGGTCTTGGCGCCGCCGGTGGAGGTGCTCTCGGACTTGAGCATGCCGGAGGCGGCGTCGTAGACGTAATCCGAATCGCGGGCGCTGAGGTCGTTGTGGTCGGTCAGGCGGCCGTAGGCGTCGTACTTCCAGGTCAGACCGTTGGTCATGACGCTCTGGCCATCGCGATCGTTGAAGGTCACGCTGTTGGACGAGGTGAAATACGCGTTGCGCTCCATGACCTTGCGGCCCTGGACGTCGTAGGCGTAGTCCATCGTCACGCCCGTCGCCGTCTGGCTGCGGATCAGCCGCTGCTGGCTGTCGTAGTCGTAGCGGACGATGTGGCCCAGCGCATCGACCACGCGGATGCGGTCGCCGTTCTGGTCGAGCACGAAGGTCTGCAGGACATTGGCCTGGCGTGCGGTGCCGGAGACGAGGTAGTCGCCGGTCGCGACCACGCGGCCGGCCTGGTCGTAGGTCCTCGACGTGATGTAGCCCAGCGCATCCTGGGTCAGCACGTCGTTGCCGAGCGCATCGTAGGCATGCCGGGTCGTGTTGCCGAGGGCGTCGGTGTCGGCGACCATGCGGCCGACGACATCGTAGGCGTAGGAGCGCAGGTGGCCGTTCGCGTCGCGGGTGCCCGACAGGCGACCCAGGGCGTCGTAGTACCAGTCGTTGGTCGGCCGGGTCCAGCCGGCGCTGCCGTCCTCGCCCACCACCCACACCAGCGGCCGCGTCTCGTGGACCACCTGGTTGCGGTCGTCGTACTGGTAGTCGGTCTGGTAGCCGCGGGCGTCGATGACCTGGATCACGTTGCCCCAGCGGTCGAACTTCTGGCGCACGTAGGCGGTGTCGGCCACGGCGGTCGTGTACGAGGGCAGGAGGATCGAGGTCGCCCGCCCGAGGCGGTCCGTCCGGCTGACGGTCACGGCCTCGACCGCACCGGTCGTGGCGTCGGTCCACGTCATGTGCGACTCGCGGACCTGCTGGCCGGCGAGGTTGTAGCCGTAGTTGCGCGTCGCCCCGGTCGCATTGTCCGAGGTCATCCGGCCCGCGGCGTCGTAGGTGTACTGCAGCGTGCCGGCGAGCTGGGTCTGGGTCGTGGCGTCGCCGAAGACCTTGGTGGTGATTTCGCCGAAGGCGTTGTAGGTGACCGTCTCGAACTGGTCCACGCCGAGGGTCGTCGTGCCGGCGAGGTTCGTCCGCAGGACCTTCGTGCTGAGCTGACGCCCGGTGTCGTCGTAGGTATACGTGCGATGCACCGTCGCATCGCGCGCATCCTCGGACCCTTCCAGTCGCGACCAGGTCTGCAGCAACCGGCCGGCGGCGTCGTAGGCGGAATACGCGATGTTGCCCAGGGTGTCGCGGGTCATGGCGACCAGCCCGGTCCCGAGGTAGCGCGTCGTCGCGACCTGGTCGCGGGTATCGTCCGCCACCGCCGCGTTGGCGCCGTCCTTGCCGTTGGCGTAGCGGCGGACGCCGACCACGTTGCCGAAGGCGTCGTAGGCCATCGTCGTGTAGGGCGAACGCTGCACGTACAGCGCGGCCGACGACAGACTGGTCGCGGTGCTCTGCTGCAGCAGGGTCGAGGCATTGCTCGCCAGCACGCTGCGCGCTTGCTCCTGGACCGCGACCACCTGGCCGCGGGCGTCGTAGCTGGTCGTGACCGTGCCGGTGGCGTCGGTCACGGTCGCCAGCCGGTCCTCGTTGTCGTAGCCGTAGGTCGTGACCATGTTCGACACGAGGCTGCTGCCGTCGACGCTGCGGTAATGGCGCACCGCAGTCTCGCTGGCCTTGCGCCCGAGCAGGTCGTAACTCCAGCGCGTCTCGCGATCGTATCCGGTCGTCGCATCGCCCGCGGCCGGCAGCGCCGGCGGCGTCTGCGCGCCGATGGCGGTCGTCGACACCGCGCGGGCATACTCGACGACCTTGGTCACCTCGCCGGTGGCGTTGTACTCGGTCGTCGTCGCGTAGCCTTCGGGGTCGACCGTCAGCGTCTCGCGCCCTGTGACATCGTAGTAGTGCCACGTATCGGCCCATACCGCGCCCGGCTGGCCGGCCGTGCCTTCCAGCAGGACCGATTGCTTCACCATCTCGCCGTAGGCGTTGTAGGCGTACGTCGTCTGCGGCTGGCCGCTGGCGGCGCTGCCGTCGGCCTTGTAGTACGTCACCGACGACATCAGGACCTGGGTCTTGCGACCGAGCCCGTCGTAGGCGGTGGCGATCCAGCGGTTGCCGGTGGCGTTGACGTCGACGCCCGCGTTCACCTGCGTCCAGCTCATCGCCTGGCCGGCCTGCCAGTTGACCGACGTGAACGCGGTGGCGCCTGTATTGATCGCCGCGGCGACCCGGACCATCGCGGTCTGGTCGCCGTAAGCGTCGTAGTAGTAAGCCGAGACGTTCCCGTTCTGATCGACCTCGGCCTGGAGGTTGCCCAGCCTGTCGTAGGCCAGGTAGCGGTATTTCCCGTTCTCGTCCTTGACCACCCTCGCCTGTCCCAGCGCGTCGTAGGTGGTTTCCACCGTCGCCGGTTGGGTGTCGAACACCAGCGCGCCGGTGGCCGGGTCGATCCGGCCGGCGTTCGGCAGGGTGGTCTTCACCAGCAGGCCGCGGCGGTCGTAGGCGTACTGCGTGACCCGCGCCGCGGCCGTGTCCGCGTCCTCGATCTTCTTGGTCGTCTGCCCGAGCGCATCGTAGACGTAGCGGGTAACGATCGCGCGCGTCGTCGTGGACAGCACCCCGAGCGCGTCCACCGAGGACACGGCGACCTGCGGGCTGATCTCGGCCACCCGGCGTCCGGCGGCGTCGTACTGGTAGGTCCAGACGGCGCCGTTGCGGTCGGTGCGGGTAAGCATCCGGTCCGCGCCGTCGTAGGTGAAGGTCTCGCTGTGGTTGAGCGCATCGGTGCGCGACGTCAGGCGGCCGCCGACGTCGTAGGTCATCGAGACCTTGCGGATGTCCGCCGCGGCCTGGGTCGCCGCCCAGGTCGCCACCGAGCCGGTATCCATGCCGATGCTGTTCGGGCGCACCCCGTAGGCGCGGGTCTCGATCACCTGTCCGGCGCCGTCGAAGCGCTGTTCGGTCACCGCGAAGCTCGCATCGAGCACGAAGCGCTGCTGGCCCGCGGCATCGTAGAGATACCGTGTGGTGCGCGCCTGGGTCAGCAGGATGGCGGGATCGCTGCTGAGCTGCGCCTGCAGCGCGCCGATCACCTGCGCTTCGGTCTGTCCCGCGGTGTAGGCGATGGTCACGCCGAACTGCGTCTCCAGCGTCACCCGGTCGACGCCGTCGTACTGGCGTTCGGAGACCGTCCACTGGCTGCCGTCGCGGCGCAGCGCATAGCGCGCGCGCCCCGCGGCGTCGTAAACCGTCGCCTCGACGCGCGCGGAGGCCTCGTTCGCGGCCACGAACGTCGAGAAATCCGCCTCGGTGGCATTGCCGGCGAAGAGCCGGTTGACGAGGGTGGAATCGGAGGGGGAGAACGCGACCGCGTAGCGGCTGGTCAGCGTCGTGCGGTCCGCCCCGTCGTAGTCCATCCGGGTCAGGTAGGCCCCACCGTCGTAGACGTAGCGCAGGCGGCCGGCGCCATCGTAGACGCGGTACTCGGTCTGGTACTCCGCGCTCCAGGCGTCCAATGCGCCGAGCTGTCCGTCCAGCTCCGAGGCCGTGACCGCATCGTTGAGCAGCGCGGTGTCGAAGCGGGCGCTGAACCGGCGGACCGCCACCAGACGATCGTTGCCGTCGTACCAGTTGTGGGTGAACGCACCGGTGGCGTCGATGGCGTAGATCAGGCGGCCCGCGGCATCGTACACATTCCGCGACACGTTGCCGTTGGCGTCGGTCGTCGTGAGGCGGCGGCCGGCGGCATCGTAGGTGTAGGTCTCGGTATTGCCCAGACCGTCGACCTTCGCGACGATCTGGCCCGCCGCGTCGTAGCGGTAGGCCGCCGACTGCACCGCGCTGCCGTTGAGGATCGCCAGGTTGTCGACGAACACGCTGCCGCCGCTGACGCCCGGCTCCGTGGTGCCGTGCATCAGAAGACGGTAGTCGCCGAAGGTCGCCTGGTTCAGCGCCCGGCTGAACCGGTAACCGCTGTCGCGACCCTTGCCCTTGGCATAGACGTAGGTGGTGGCCGTGCCCGCGGCGACTTCGATCTCGACGACGTACGTCGTGTTGGCGTCGAGCGACCCCAGCCAGGTGCTGGCGCCGACATCGACCCCCGACGCATATTCATGCTGGTAGAGCTGTCCATCCCAGATCAGGATGCCCTCGCGCTGCAGCCCGCCCGCACCGTATCCGTTCAGCGCCAGCACGAGCATGTCGTTCGTGAGCGTGCTGTCGGTGGTGACTTCGGCCCGGTAAGTCATGGCCTGCGAGACGCTGTAGGTGGTCTGGCTCAGCACCTGCGGGTAATCCAGGCTCGACCCGGCCGCGCGGCGGAACTCCAGGCGGCCGTTCTGGATCACCGCTGCGCCGTTGCCCAGCGGATCGATCTGGCCCACGTCCAGGCCCAGCGGCTGCTTGCTGTCGAAGCCGGTGCTCCAGGACGCCGCCGTCGACACGCCCAGCGCCGAGGCGATGTCGGCATCCAGCGCAGTGCCCGCGTCCAGCTTGGCCTGCAATGCGGGCGTCACCGTGATCGCGTTACGGTAGGTCTGCTGCGACAGCGTGCGGCCGAGGCCGTCGCGGTCGATCTGGGTCACGTAGCCGAGGGCGTCGATGCTGTAGCGCAACTGCCCGGCGGCGTCGTGGACGCTGCGCTGGATTTGCGCGCTGCCGGCATTGGTCGACACGAAGGCGGCGAAGTCGGTGCCGGTGGCCGTGCCCGTCGCGAGCTTGTCGATCAGGGTCGCATCCAGCGTCATCAACGGCACGAAGATCTGCGAGAGCACGGCGCGGCCGGCGCCGTCGTAGCGGGTCTCGCTCACCCGCGCCGTGAACGGGAACACCAGCGGCGAACCCACCGCCTGCAGCGCGAATCGCGTGCGCCCGGCAGCATCGAACACGTACATCCGCAGGTCGTCGCTCGCGCCCCAGGTCAGCAGGCCGTCGACCTGCGCCGACGTCGTCGCATCGCTCAGCGAAGCGGTCGCGATCGGCTGGACCATGCGCCGCGTGACCACGACTCGCCCCGCGCCGTCGTACCAACGGCCCGAGACGTTGCCCTGCGCGTCGATCGTGTGCTTGAGCCGGCCAGCCGCATCGTAGACGCTGCGCTCGCCCTGGACCGCGCCCTGGTTCGCGGCGACGAAGCTCGCGAAATCGGCCGTCGTCGCCGTGCCGGCGCCGAGCTTGCCGATCAGGGTCGCGTCCAGCGACATCAGCGGCACGAAGGTCTGGCTCAGCAGCACACGGCCCGCGCCGTCGTAGCGCGTCTGCATCACCGACGCCGTGAACGGGGCCACCACCGGCGAACCGACCGCCTGCAGCGCGTACGCCTGGCGCCCCGCGCCGTCGTACACGTACATCCTCAAGTCGTCGTTCGCGCCCCAGGCCACCAGGCCGTCGACCTGCGCCGAGGTCGACGCATCGGTCAGCGATGCGGTGTTGATCGGCGCGGCCCCGCGCCGCGTGACCACCACGCGACTGGCGGCGTCGTACCAGGTTTCGGTCACGTCGCCCCTGGCGTCGATCACGTGCTTGAGGCGGCCGGCGGTGTCGTACACGCGGCGCTCGCTGGTCGCGATCGCGCCGTTCGCCGCCACGAAGGCGCTCAGATCGGAAATTTCGCCGTTGCCGCCTGAGATCTTCGCCGCCGTCGTCAGGTCCAGGCTCATCGATGCCGCGAAGACCCGGCTGAACAGCAGGCGGCCGGCGCCGTCGTAGCGCACTTCGGTCACGTCGACGATGTTCGGATAGTCGGCCGCCGCACGCTTCGTCCGCAGGGTGTAGCGCACGCGGCCGGCGCCGTCGTAGATGAAGTATTCGACGCCGTCGGTTTCGGCGCCTGCGCCCAGCGCGCCTTCGATCTGCCCCTGGGTGATGTTGTCGTTGACCAGCGCGAGGCTGATCGGCTTGGCAAGCTGGCGCGTTGCGGCGACACGTCCGGCCGCGTCGTACCAGATCCCCTTCACCCCGCCGGTGGCGTCCACCGTGTAGCGCAGGCGCCCCGCGGTGTCGTACACGTAGCGGGTCGTCTCCGCCGTCGCCAGGTTGGTCGCATCGGTCAGGAACGCGGTGAAATCGGCCGTCGTCGCCGTACCGTCCCGCAGCGCGTTGCGCTGGGTCTGGGTCAAGGCCAGCGTCGCGACGTAGCGGCGGTCCGACCGCTTGCGGCCGGCGCTGTCGTAGGTCACCGTCGTCACGCCACCGGCGCCGTCGATCGTCGCCGCCAAGCGACCGTCGCGGTCGTGGATCGCGTACTCGGTCTCGTCCAGCGCGTTGTTCGCCAGCCCCTGCCCGACGATCTGCGCGGCCAGGTCGCTCTCGGCATAGGACGGCAGCGTCGCCAGGTTCAGCGCCTTGGCGTAGCGCCGCGACATCACCAGCCGGCCGTCGACGTCGTAGCTCGCCTCGGTCACGTCGCCGAGCGCATCCACCGTGAACCGCAGGCGATCGGCCGCGTCGTACGCGTAGCGCGTGACCCGGCCGCTGCCGTCGGTCTTCGACACCACGTTGTCGTTGGCGTCGTAGGCGTAGGTCGTGGTCAGGTTGAGGCTGCCGGAACCCTCGATCGTCTGGGTCCGCCGGCCCAGCGCGTCGTACACGTAGGCCGTGGTCGTCGCCACCGTCGAACCCGCGCCCTCGGTGACGCTGAGCTGCTGGCCGTCGCGATCCCAGGTGTAGGTGGTGCGCAGCGCCAGGCCGGTCGGATCCTGCACCGTCTCGGTCAGGTTGCCGCGGCGGTCGTACGCCATCGTCATCGATCGGCCGCTGGCGTCGGTGACCTTGATCTTGCGGCCCTGGCCGTCGTAGACGGTCGTCGTGACCAGGTTCAGGCCGGTCGGATCCTCGCGCCGGGTCAGCACCCGGCCCAGGGCGTCGTAGGCGTATTCGATGCGCCGACCGGTGGCGTCCACCGTCGCCGCCAGCAGGCCGCGCGTGTCGTATTCGCTGGTCGTGATCTTGCCCAGCGGGTCGGTCACGCTGGTGGCGTTGCCGTTCTTGTCGTACGCCGTCGTCGTGGTCGCGACGACGCCGCCCGGCAGCGTCTGGCTCACGGTGACGGTCTGGCCGAAGCGATTGTGCGCGGTGGTCACCGCCACGCCTTCGGCGGAGGTGATCGTGAGCGTGCGATTGGCGTCGCTGTAGCTGTAGGCGGTGGCGTAGCCGCGCGCATCGGTCCGCGTCAGCACGCGGCCGAAGGCGTCGTAGGTGCTGGACACCGTTTCGGCGCGGCCGCCGACCGTGGTCGAGGTCGACAGCACCCGGCCGAGCCGGTCGTACACGAGGCTGGTCGCGGTGCCGCGGGCGTCGGTCAGGGTGATCGCGCGACCGAACGCATCGTAGGCCGTGCTCGTGCCGCGGTTGAGGCCGCCGCCGGATTCCGCCGTCGTCGCGACCTGGCCGCGGGCGTCGTAGGTCCAGGACGCCGTGCGGCGCACGGTGGTGCCGTCGGCTTCGTAGTCCTGCCGCGACACGAGCTGGGCGAACGCGTCGTAGGCGTAGCGGCTGCGATAACCTTCGGCGTCGATCTGCTGGATCAGCAGGCCGCGGCGGTCGTAGCTGTTCTGCACGCGGCTGTCCAGCGACGAGACCACGGCGAAGGTCGACAGTGCGCCCTGCAGGCTGCTGCGGTCGCCCGGGGTCGGGATCGTGATCCGGCCGGTGTAGGCGATGCTGTCCTTCACCTGCCCGAAGGCGTCGTAGCGCGTCTCGGTCACTTCGCCCAGCGCGTTCTGGACATTGCCGCTGTCGCGCTGGCCGCGGACCACGAAGGTCTGTCGTCCGTCCGCATCGTAGAAGTACCAGGTCTTGTTGCCCTGCGCGTCGATGCTCTCGATCCGACGCCCGGCCAGGTCGTAGCCGTGGCGCACCCCGTACTGGGCGTACACGGCATCCAGTTGCGCCTCGCTCATGCCGGCGATCAGGTGGGTGGATCCCTCGCCGCCCAGTTCGCCGATCAGGTTGCCGAAGACGTCGTAGCGCAGGTTGCCTTCACGGATCTCGCTCGCACTGTTGCCGACCTTCGTCGTCACGAGGCGCCCGGCCTCGTCGTAGAGGTAGGCGGTGACCGTGCCCTCGGCATCGACCTCGTTGAGCACCTGGCCCAGGCCGTTGAAGCTGCGCTGGGTCAGGCGATACGCCTCCGTCGGCGCGCCGGTCGTCGCCAGCGTGCGCAGCGCAGAGAGCGTCTCGGTGCCGCCCAGCCCGGTCAGGGCCTTGGCGTAGGCCTTCACCGCACGCTGGTTCGCGGCCTCGTCGTAGATGAACTCGGTGAGGTACCCCGCGGCGTCGAGCACGCCGATCTGCTGGCCGCGCCCGTCGTAGAAGGCCCGGGTCACCTGGTCGTTCGTCGCACTGGCCGTGATCGACGCCTTCAGCGTCGCCAGGTCTGATGCGGTCGGATTGCTCGCCGCATTGGCGTAGCGCACCGTCTTCACGACGCGACCGGCCAGGTCGTACACCATCTCGGTGACGTACTGCTTCGCATCGACCATCGCCACCTGGCGATCGGCCGCGTCGTACAGGTAGCGCGTGGTCCGCGCCGTCGCCGCGGTCCCGGCGCCGTCGCTCACCACCACCTGCAGCAGGCGGTTCGCGCCGTCGTAGGTGTAGGTCGTCTTCAGCGTCTGGCCGCTGTCCGCGCCCACCACCGTCTCGGTCGACAGGCGGCCGGACGCATCGTAGGTGCGCTGGGTGGTCCGGTCGAGGGTCGCATCCGTCGGCACCCATGCCTGGCCCGTCGCCAGCGTCGGCGCCGTCGCCGCGAACACCAGCGCGTCCTTGACCACCGCCCCGCCCGACAGCCAGGCGCTGGTGTCCACCGACGTGGCGTACGCCACCGTCTGCGCCACCCGGCCGACGCTGTCGTACACCGTCTGCACGACCGCGCCGGTGCCGTCCACCGTCGCCGTCAGCCGGCCATCGCGGTCGTAGAAGTAGTAGGTCCGTGCCCCGGTCGCGTCCTGGCTGGCGCGCAGCCGTCCGTTGACGTCGTAGTAGTTCTGCGTGGTCCGCGTGACCGTCGCCCCGGACACCGTCGCCGACTCGCTGATCGAAATGAACTGACCGGCCTTGTTCCGCGCCTCGGTGCGGATCACGCCGCTATCCAGCGTCACCCGCACCTGGTTGGCCGAATCGACGTAGGCGTACTGGGTGAACATCGTCGCCGCGTCGTCCGACCCGGCCGTCGCCTGATCGCGCTTGAGCACGCTCTGCAGGCGGCCCATGCCATCGTAGACGTAGTCGACGACCTCGCTGCCGGACGGCTCCGTTCCACCGACCGTTCGAGAAGCGCCGTGGACGGTGATCTGCCTGCACAACAGCCCCTGTGCATCGTAGGCGAAGGTCGTCAGCGACGATGTCGCATCGAACACGCCGGCGCCGTTGACGTCCGTACTCACCGAGGCGTACTGGACCGACTGCGACAGCCGGCCCTTGCCATCGTAGCTGTAGGCGGTCAGCGCGCTGCTGGACTTCGGCTTCGCGGTCGCATCCGTCGCCCAGGTGTTGAGCGCGCTTTCCGTCCAGGTCGTGCCGGTATACGCATTGCGGAGGTAGCGACGCTCGGTCGCGACCTGGCCGATGCCGTTGCCGCTGGTGGCGTACGTCAGCTCGCGCACCGCGCCGGTCGCATCCACCACGAACCGCAGGCGGCTGCGCGCGTCGTAGACGTAGTGCGTGGTCAGCGCCCCGGACGGCACGTTGGTCGCGCCGGTGTTGCCCGGGTCCAGGCCGTCGGCGTCCGCCACCGTGTAGCGGGTCTCCGTCACCACCTGGTTCGAGGCGTCGTAGGTCCACGCGATCGTGTTGCCCAGCCGGTCGCGCTGCAGCGTTCGGTTGCCGTTGGCGTCGTAGAAGAACACCGTGTCGAGCTGCGTGGTCGTGCCGGTGTTCGCCGAATCCCCGGCCACGCTGATCCGGGTCAGGTTGCCCGCAGTGTCGTAGCTGTAGCTGGTCTTCTGCTGGAGCCCGTTGACCGCCGGCTCCAGCACCGCCGTCAGTTGCTTGTTGGCATCGTACTGATACGTCCAGGTGCGGCCGCCGCCGCCCACCGCGCCCTCGATCACGTCCGTCGAATTCGCCGAATACACGAACGAAATCGTCTGCGACGACCCGTCCGTCGCACTGCCCTGGGTCACCGTCTTGACCCGGTAACCGGTGCCGCCATCCGATTCGTAGGTGTACGCCACCGTGTAACCGTCGCTCGTGGTCACGCTGGCGATGCGCAGGTCGCTCGCGCTGGCCGTGACGTAGGCATAGGTCGTCTTGAACAGCTTGCCGTCGTTGTCCGAGGCCGTCGTGCTCCAGACGTTGTCCGAGACATTGCCCGGCGTCAGATCCGTGAGCACCGAGACCAGCCGCCCGTAGCCGTCGTACGCATACGTCATCTGCGACCGGGTCTGTCCGCCCTCGCGTGTGGTCACGCTGGTCAACTGCGTCGTCGAGCCGTCGTAGCCGAACAGGATCGCGTCGGCCGTCGCACCGCTGCCGTCGATCGAACGCACCTCGCTGATCCGCCCGTTCGCGTCGTACAGCACGTCGAACTCCGCCGGCGTCGTCCCGTCCGACTTGAGGTCGCGGATCCGGGTCAGGCGGCCCTTCAGCGTCGCGCTCGCATGGTCCGCATACAGTTCTTCGCGACGGGTGCTGCCTTCGGTGTACGTCCACGTCCGCGCCGTGTTGTCCCACACCAGCGTGTCGTGCGCCCCGTCGCCGCCGGTCGCCACGTACAGGTTCGCCGTGCCCGAGTACGCGAACACCACCGACTGGCCGTCGCCGGTGGACAGGACCATCGTGCTGCCGGCCTGGTTCAGCGTGCCGGTCAGCGCCACGCTGCGCTCGAATCCGGTGACGAAGCCGTCCTGGCCCGCGCCGGTGACCGTCCCCCGGCTGTTGTAGGTCCGCAGGAACGTCGCGTTCAGGCCGCGCACCAGCAGGCTCTCGTCGAGATCCTGCAGGACCAGGTTGCCGGTCGCGGCGTTGACGTACTGGCCGCTCCGCAGTTGACCCAGCCCGGAGGCGCCTCCCGAGCTTCCGCCCAACTGCGTGATGGACGTGTTGAAAAGCCCGAGTCCACTACCGGTAAAGACTGCGACCATTGTTTTGACCCTGTCGATGCGCAAGAGGGGGGCGCAATCCGCCCCGGATGGATCACTACTCATCCGCAGGCCGGGGGATTTGTTTAGGGCCAATGCGCGGGGACGCCGCCGACGCCGGTCGCGACGCCGGCGGCGCGCGATCCGGGAGCGGCGTCACCCCGGAAGCGGGTCAGCGCTGGTCGCGCAGGGCGTCGCGCAGGCGGGTCAGCGCCTCGCGATGCAACTGGGAGATCCGACCCTTGGTGACCCCTTCGGCGTCGGCGATCTCGGAAAACGGGACATGCTCGAAATAGTGGGCGGTCACCAGCGATTGCAGGCGAGCCGGCAGGCGCGCGACCGCGGCCTTCAGACGCGCCTGGGTCTGGTCCCGGCGCGCGTAGGCATAGGCATCGGCGCCGTTATCGGCAGCCGTGTGCTCCAGCAGGAAACCGAGACCGAGGCCCACGACCGCGTCCACGACACTGTCGAACGGCGACCGCTCGTCGTCGTGGAAATGGTCGAGGCGCTCGGCGTGGCGCCGCTCGTCCGCGGCCGTGCCCCGCTCCTGGAGCATCGAGCGGATGCCGTTGAACACCGCCCCGCGCACGCGCGGGCGCGCGTAGGCGCGGAATTCCACGCCCCGATCGGGCTCGAAGCGACCGATCGCCTCGAGCATGCCCAGCCTGGCGTTCTGGATGAAGTCTTCGCTGTCCAGACCATAGATGCCCACCCGGCGATAGACGCTCTTGCCCACCGCCGCCGCCCACGGCAGGTGCATGACCGCGAGCCGGTCGCGCGCGACCAGATCCCCGTGCTGGCGGTACCGCCGCCACAGTTCGCTTTCCTCGAAGGGCGTCTTCGCGGCCAGGGCCATCGGGTCACGTCCAGTAGCTGTTGAGCAGCGCTCGCGACACCAGCACCCAGCCATCGATCAGGATGAAGAGCAGCAGTTTGAGCGGGAGACTGATCGTCGCCGGCGGCACCATGATCATGCCCAGCGACATGAGCACGGCGCCGACGACGAGGTCGATCATCAGGAACGGCAGGAAGATCACGAAGCCGATCTGGAACGCGGTCTTCAGCTCGCTCAGCAGGAAGGCCGGCGCGAGATGCCGCATCGAGATGTCCTCGACGGTCGCCGGCGCGGGCGCGCGCGCCATTTCCAGCACCGTCTGCAGGTCGGACTCGCGCGTCTGCCGGATCATGAAATCGCGCAGCGGCACGCTTCCGCGATCCAGCGCCTGCCGCGCGTCGATCTGCTCGGCCATGTACGGCTGCAGCGCCACCCGGTTCATTTCGTCGAACACCGGCGCCATCGTGAAGTAGGTCAGGCAGATCGACAGCGCGACGATGACGCTGTTCGGCGGCGTCTGCGGCAACCCCAGCGCGTGCCGCAGCAGCGACAGCACGATCACGATCCTGGTGAACGCGGTCATGCCGATCATCATCACCGGAATCAGCGAAAGCAGGGAGATCGCGACGAAGTTGCGCAGGATCGGCGAGTAGTCCTGGCGCAACGCGTCGTCCACGACCGCGCCCGATGTCGCCGTCGCGCCGGGCGCCTGGCCCGCGGCCAGCGCCGCACCGGCGGACAGCAGCAGCACGATCGCCGCGGCGATGCGCCATCGGCGGCCACGGGCGGAAACGTCAGCGTGCGGTTTCATCGTGGGAGATTCCTGCGGAGACTTCATCGATGGGCAAGAGACGGACGGATGGCGCCAGCGACTCCACCAGCAGGTAGCGCCGCTCGCCGTCGCGGACGCGATGCACGGTCGTGCGCGGCCCGACCCGAAGCGACTGTTCGACCCGCAGCGCGGGACGCCCGTCCTCGGCGACGCGCGGCGCGACGATCCAGCGGTCCAGCAGGCCGCGCCGGCGCGCGAACTTCAGCGCCGCAGCGAACACGGCGAGCAGCAGCACCGTAGCGACCAGCGCGCCCAGCGCCGGCATCGCGACCGCGCCCGACTCGTGGCGGTACGGAATCGGCGTCCCCTCGGCGACGTGCGCCGTCGCAGGCGCGGGGGCGTGCGGTGTCCCGGCGCCGCCGGCGGACGGCGCGGCATCGTGTGGCGTCATGCGACTCAGGCCACGTCGAGGATGCGGATGCCGAAGTGGTCGTCCACCGCGAGCAGCTCGCCGCGCGCCACCGGGCGGCCATCGAGCATCAGCGTGAGCGGCGCCTCCAGCAGTTCGTTCATCTTGACGACATCACCGGACGCGAGCGCGAACAGGCGCTCGACCGACATCGTGACGGTGCCCACCTGTGCGGTCATCGACACCTGCACGTGGCCGATGAGATCGATGTCGCGGCCGGGCGCGGCGGCCTGGCCAGCGGGCGCGAGGTCTTTCGCGAGAGAGGTTTTCATCGTTGTTTTCCCCTTGGAGTGCGTAGATCGGTGACTTTCAGTGCGCGATGGCCCGCTTCGGCGGTCAGCGCGCCGTCCAGCACGTGCTCGCCGCGTTCGGTGACCAGGCGCAAGCCGGCGCCGACCGGCACCGACGTGCGGATCACGTCGCCAGGCGCGAGCGCGAGCGACTCCACCAGTGAGACGCGGCCGAGGTCGAGTACCGCATCGAACGTCGCGTCCACCGCGGCGATCGCATCGCGACGGGCGGCCAGCGTCGGCCCCGGCGTGTCCGCAGGGGGCAGCAGCCGCGCGCAGAGCGCGGCGTTGAGGCGCAGCTCGATCTCGACCCCGGCGACCGTCAGCCCGAAACCGATCGCGCCGTGGCGCGGGCCCGTGTCCTGCACCTGCGGCGGCACGTCCGACCGGCGCCACACGGCCGCGGCCGCCGGCAGCAGCATGCGGGCGAAGGCTTCGATCGCCCTGCGGCCGAGGCCGCAGGCGAGGCCGCAGTCGTCTGCGACCGCGATCCCGGCGAACGCAGCGCCGATCCGCTCCAGGCCGCGCTCGCCCACGCGCAGCGCGAGCGCGGCGGGCTCGTCGCGCAGGCCGTACCAGCCGGCGTCGACGCCCACCGCATCGGGACGCCATGCCCCCAGCGTCTCGACCGGTGGTTCGGCGCGTGCGTTCGCCGCCGACCACTGCGCGACCCATTCGGCAGCGCGCCCGGCGACGATGCAACGCAGGGATTCGATGCGCGTGGTCCCCTGCCAGCGCAGCGGCAGCAGCTCCATCAGCCACCCCGGGTGCTGTTGTAGAGCTGGTCGAGCATCTCGTTGCTGACGCTCATCACCCGCGAGCTGGCCTGGTAGCCGCGCTGGATGATGATCATGTCGGCGAACTCCTGGGTCAGGTCGACGTTCGACATTTCGAGGCTGCCGCCGGCGATGCGGCCGAAACCGCCCTGGGTCGGCCGGCCGAGTTCGCGCTCGGTCACTGACGCGCCCGAGATCAGCCGGCCGCCGTCGAGCTGCAGCGCACTCTCGTTCGGGAAGCGGGCCAGCGCGAGCTGCGGCCCGCTGCGGCGTTCGGAGGCGGAGTAGACGAACTGCAGCACGCCCTTCTCGTCGAACCGCATCGAGGTCGCGCCGAGCACGCCATGGCCGTCGTCGACGCGCGCGGTCACGTTGCTGGACGCGCCGTTGAGCGAGTACATGCCATCAAGCGTGCCCGGCGTGCCGAAGTTGAAGACGATAGCCTGGGTCGCGCCGGCGACCGACAGGTTGGCGGTGATCGTGTTGAAGCCGGTGATCGGCAGGCCGCTGGCGTCGAAATGCACCGCGCCGTTGCCGATCTGGGCGCCGTTCTCGTCGGTGACGACGACCTGGAACACGCCGGAACCGGTATTTGTGAAGGTCGCGGTCAGGGTGTGCGACGCGCCGTTGGCGTCGAACACGGTGATCGCGTTGACCGCCGTGGTCGTCGAGCCGGACGCGATGTTGCCGGTGAGGTGGACGCCGGTCGTCGCGACCGCCGGGATCGCGCGGTAGTCGTCCATGTCGATCGACACGAGGCTGCCGCTCTGGTCGTAGGCCATCACTTCGTAGCCGTTGACCGAATCGACCAGCACGCCCTCTTCGTTGAAGCGGAACTGGCCGGCACGCGTGTAGTGCACGTTGCCGTCCGGGTCTCGCAGCATGAAGTAGCCCTCGCCGTCGATCGCCACGTCGGTGACGTTGCCGGTCTGGCGGATGTCGCCGGACTGCGTGCGCAGGCCCTCGCCGCTGATCCGCGTCCCGCGTCCGCCGTTGACGTTCGAGAAGAACGCGTCGCTGCCGCGGAAGCCCGGGGTGTTCATGTTGGCGACGTTGTTGCTGACGGTGTTGAGGCTCCTCGAGAAACTGAAAAGGCCCGACAGGCTGTTGTAGAGTGCTTGGAACATGGCGTTGTCCTCGATGGGTCAGGGTTTGACGAGCGTGACCTGGGACAGACGGATGGCGGTCTGCACCTGGCCGGTGGCGTTGCGGACGCTCAACTGCGCGCCGCTGGTGTTGAATTCCACGGCGATCACCGTCCCGGTGAAGGGCATGGCGAGCCCGGCGACGTCGACCTGGCGGTTGAGCAGCGAGACCGCCTGCGTCGTCGCCGTCATCGCCAGCAGATCGGTGGTGTTCTGGCTGGTCTGCCGGGATTGTTCGAGCGACGTGAATTGCGCCAACTGGGCCAGGAATTCACGGTTGTCGACCGGCTCCAGCGGGTCCTGGAACTGGAGCTGGGTCAGGAACAGGCGGATGAATTCCTCCTGGTTGATGTTGGTGTTGTTGGAAGCGCCGGTGCTCTGCGCATTGAAGACGTTGCCGATCGCGTCAACGGGCATGGGTCACTCCTGGGGTTCGGCGCGCGCCGGGGCGCCGGGATCGGGGCGATGTTCCCGGCCGTTGATCACGATCCGGTCGAGCGCGACCCCGCGGTCGCGGGCGAGCCGGTGCAGGTCGGCGGCGGCGCGGAACGCTTCGTCGGGATCGAGCCGGTAGTCGCGCAGCCACAGCGTCGGCGCCCTGCCCGCCTGCTGGACCAGCGCCAGCCGGCGCATGAGCCAGTTGGCGGTGTCAGCGGCGGTCGTCGGCGAGCGTGGGGACGTGTCTTCTTCGAGACCGGCGTCGTCGGGACGGAATGCGGACATCCACGGCGTCAGCGCACCTGTCTCCCGCTCGACGGCGCGGGGATGAAGTGCCGGTGCGCCGGCGAAGGACGGACGCGGAACGGCAGGCATCGGCATCGGCGCCGGGATCGAGGGCGCGGACGCCATCGCGCCGTCGCCGACCGGCGGCCACGATCGCGCGTCTGCGGACTGCGCCAGGCGTCCGGTGGCGCGCAGGCGCATGGGCACGATCACGATCTCGCGCCCGCCGCGGGGATCGAGCAGATGCGCTTCGACCTCGACCGCGATCGCGATCGATTCGTCGGGAGACGCCGTCGCGGCGAGGGGCGTCGGCCCGACCGCTTCCGCGCTCGCCGCCGCCGACGGACCTCCATCGATCGGCGCGTCCCGATCCGCAGGCAGGACCGGCGCAGGCGCGAATGCGCCCGGAACGTGCGGCGAAGGCGCCGCGTCCGGCGGCGACGCCAGTGCGCCGGGCATCCGGGGCGGCATCGCAGGCAAGCCGCCGGGGCGTTCGCCCATCGGCAACGACGGCGGGAATGGTGGAAGCGCGGCAGGCGGCGCCGAAGGCTCGGGCAGCGCCGGCGCGGACAGTCCCGATGTCGGCGTCGGCGGGCATGCCGACGGCGCCGGCGGCGACGCCTGCCGCTGCGGCATCGCCCACGGCAGGAACGCCGGCACGCGGGCGACGGCATCCTGCGGCGAGGATGTCGAGGGCAGTGGCAGGCTGCCCGGCGGCAGGGGCTCAATCATCGGAGGGCGCTCCATGGGCGGCGGACATCAGCGAGGCCATGCGATCGAACAGGCGCTTTTCTTCGCCATCGGCCGCTTCGGCGAGCAGGCGATCGCGGCGGGATTCGGCCACGCGCACGTCGGCGCGCGCGCGCAACTGCGCGTCGCGGGCCTCCGCGTGCGTGCGCATCCGTTCCGCGAGCGCGTCGCTGCAGGCGGTGAGATCATCGAACGCGCGCGTCTCGAAAGTTGCGACGGCCTGCAGCAGGGACAGATCGAGGTGCGGCGCGGACAGGACGGCCTCGCGGCGTCGCGCGATCGCGGCGGCGGCGTCCTCGGCGGCGTCGCGGCGCGCTTCTGCCGCACGCACCGCGGCGGCGGCGGCGTCGCGATCGCGCGCGGCCAGCGCTTCGCGGAAGGCGCGCCAGCGCACGAGACTGGACACCGCACCGGCGCCGTCGGTCTTCATGCCGGCGCTCCGGCCTGCAGCGCCGCGGAAAGGCGGCGCAGGGTTTCCTCGCGCGGCGTGGCCTCGGTCGGGGACTGCTGCAGCACCGCCTCCAGCGGCCCCTGGAGGTCGATGGCCGCGTCCAGCGCCGGATTCGCGCCGCGCTGGTGCGCGCCGAGTTCGACCAGGTCGCGGGAGGCGGCGTACACCGCCATGCGCTTGCGCAGTTCGCGTGCGAGCTGCTGGTCGGCGTCCGGCGCCACCTGGTGCATCAGGCGGCTGGCGCTGCGCAGCACGTCGATCGCCGGGTGATGGCCGCGCGACGCCAGATCGCGGTCGAGGACGATGTGCCCGTCGAGGATCGCGCGCATGTGGTCGGTCACCGGCTCGTTCATGTCGTCGCCTTCGACCAGCACGCTGTACACGCCGGTGATCGCGCCGCCCTTGCGCAGGCGGCCGCAGCGCTCGAGCAGCGTCGGCAGGCGACTGAACACCGACGGCGTGTAGCCGCGGAACGTCGGCGGCTCGCCGATGGCCAGGCCGATCTCGCGCTGGGCCATCGCGAAGCGGGTCATCGAATCGACGATCAGCAGCACCGACTTGCCGCGGTCGCGGAAGTACTCGGCGACGGCATGCGCGGCGTTCGCGGCATGCACGCGGACCAGCGCCTGCTCGTCCGAGGTCGCGACCACGACGACCGAACGCTTGCGCCCTTCCGGTCCAAGCGCATGTTCGAGGAATTCGCCGACCTCGCGACCGCGCTCGCCGACCAGCGCCAGCACGGTGACGTCGGCGACGACCTGCCGCGCGAGCATGCCCAGCAGGGTGCTCTTGCCGACGCCGCTGCCGGCGAGGACGCCCACGCGCTGTCCGACGCCGAGCGTCAGCAGGCCGTCGATCGCGCGCACGCCGGTGTGCAGGGCGGTGTCGATCGGCGCGCGCTCGAGCGGATTGATCGGGGCGCGGTGCAGCGGGTAGGCGTCGTCGAAGACGATCGCCGGGCCGGCGTCCAGCGGACGCCCGAACGCGTCCACCACCCGCCCCAGCAGCGCCTCGCCGACCGGCACGGTCATCGGCCGTCCGGTGGCGTGGATCAGGCTGCGCGTGGACACGCCGGACAGGTGCGCATACGGCATCAGCAGGGTGCGTTCGCGCCGGTAACCGACCACTTCGGCGGGAAGGCGCACGCCCGAATCCGGTTCCGGCGCGATCTCGCACAGTTCGCCCAGCTTCGCTTCGGGGCCGATCGCCTCGATCACGAGTCCGTTGTAGGACACGATGCGACCGAGCGCACGCCCCGCCGGAATGCGATCGATGCCGGCGCGCAGACGATCCCGGAGGCCGTTCATGCGCGCCCGTCCGTGTCGTCCGCCGCCAGCGCGGCCAGCAGGGCCCGCTTCAGGGCGTCGAGCCGGTGTTCGAGCGAGAGCTCGTACACGCCGCGCTCGCTTTCGATCCGGCAGTGCAGCGCGCCCAGCGTCGCATCGCCCTCCACGCGCAGGGTCTCCCTGGCGTGGTCCGGCAGCGCATCGCGCACCGCGGCGAGCGCGTCCGGGTGCACCCGCAGCACCGCGGGCCTTGCGGAATGCGCGACGAGCGCGGCGCGGCAATAGTCGACGAGTCGTGCATCGTCCCGCGCCAGCTCGCCCACGAGCCGGGTCGTGGCGGCGAACGTCGCTTCCACGACGATCGCTTCGCAGCGTTGCTCCAGCGCGGCGATTTCCGCCGGCCATGCCGCGAGCAAAGCCGCCAGCCGCGCGGACACGTCCGCGAGGCGTTTGGTCTCGCTGTCGAGCGCTTCGCGCGCGCTGCGTTCGGCGGCGCGGGCGCGGGTCTCGATGCGCTTTTCCGCCTCGCGCAAGCCGGCGGCGAGCCCTTCCTCGCGGGCCGCGTCGAGCGCGGCGCGGCGTTCGGCTTCCAGCGCGACGCGAGGGTCGGGCGCCGGGGTCGGCTGCGATGCCGCGTCCGTCACCGGGTCCGGCGCGGACGCAGGATCCGTTGCCGCGCGCTGCGGACGCGGCGTCAACAGTTCGCCGAGGCCGACGATCCGCGCGCCTTCGCCGACGCGTTCGAAGACGGCCTTCATCGCGCGGGCTCCCGGTCGGCGATCAACGCCAGCGCCTCGGCCTTGAGCGCATCGGCGAGCTTCGGCGGCAGCGTCGGCAGATTCGCAAGCTCGTGGCGGACGCCGACCGCGAACGGCGGATCGAGCAGCGCCAGGCAGAAGTTGCGATCCAGCCCGGGCCAGGCGGCCAGCGCCCGCGCGAACCAGGCCGGCGACAACCGCTGCGACAGCCCCACCAGGCGTTCGAGATCCGGCGAATTGCGCGCGGTGAGTCCGAGCACCTCGTCGGCGAGGAGCGCATCGGCAAGCTCGGCCACCGGCCAGGGCATGGCGTCCAGCTCATCGAGCAGGCGACGCAGCGGCGCGGCCGCGGCGCGCGGCAGGCGCGACAGCAGGCGACGCCGGTCTTCGCCGCGCATCGTCGACAGCAGCAGCGCCGCCTTGCGCTGCCCGGGCGTGGTGGCCGCGGTCATTGCAACGGGTGTCATCGCAGCGGGCATCATTGCGGCGGCGTCCCTTCGGCGAGCCAGGCGCGCATCTTCCCGAGCACCGCCTCGCGTTCCGCGGGCGCGAGCCTGGGCGGACGCCGCTGCAGGCCGTAGCCGAGGATCAGTCCCGGCAGCAGGCCGAGCGCCAGCAGCATCGCCATCCGGGTCCAGGCCGGCCAGGCCGAGGCCTCGAAGCCGACCCGCGCAGGCGTCGCCGCGGCGACTTCGGCGGGCACGCGTTCGCCGGCGGCGCCGGCATCGGCGGTCGCGCCGCGGCCGAGCCGCGAAATCTCCAGGCGATCGCCGCGGCGCTCGTCGAGGCCCGCGGCGGCCGAGACCAGCGATTCGATGCGCTGGAGTTCGTTGTCGCCGACGCCGACCGGCAGGATCACCGCCACCGAAATCCGTTCGATGCGCCCGGGCGCGGCCGCGACTTCCTCGCGCACCGTGCCGTGCCGGTATTCGACGTCCTCGTCCTGCGCCTCCTGGCCCTCGAAGGCGGCCGGATCGGGCGCGTTCACCCGCTTGCGGACCACGACCGCATCGTCGTGCATCGGCCGTTCGTCGATCCGGCGCACGCTGTCGAAGTTCATCTGCACGTCCACCGACACCCGGTAGTCGTCGCTGTCGAGCACCTGCCCCAGCAGCGCGGAGATGCGCGTGCGCAGCCGGTCCTCGACTTCGCCGGCGACATCGTCGCGGGCCTCGTAGCTCTGCAGGGTCGCGCCGCCGCCTCCGGCGAGCAGATTGCCGCCAGCATCGACGATGCTCACCTGCTCCATCGACAGCCCTTCGACCGCGCCGGCGACGAGGCTGCGGATGCCGCGGACCTGCCGGGCGGTGAGCGTCTCGCCCGCGTGCAGCCCCAGCGCCACCGACGCCTTGGACTGCTCGCGATCGCCGACGAACAGGCCCGGGCGACGGATGCTCAGGTGCACCCGCACGTTCTCCACGCCCGGCAGCGCGGCGATCGTGCGTTCGATCTCGCCCTGCAGCGCCCGCTGGTAGTTCACCCGCTGCGCGAACTCGGTCACGCCGAAATCCGAATCGTCGAACAGCTCGAACCCGACAGCGCCGCCGCGCGGGATCCCGGCGGACACCAGGCGCATGCGGGTTTCGTAGAGGACATCGGCCGGCACCGAGATCCCGGCGCCGTCGTCGACGATGGTGTGCGGCACTTTCCACTCGTCCAGCGCCTGCACGATCTCGGCCGCGTCGGCCTGCTTGAGCCCGCCGAACAGCAGTTGCTCGCGCGGCGTCGCCAGCCACCACACGGCGATCGCCGCGAACACGAGGATGGCGGCCGCACCGGCGGCGAAACCGATCCGCGCGGCGCGATCGAGGGAGCGGAAGAAATTGAGGAAACTCATGTCATGGCATCCTGGGAACGGGAACAGTGGGCGATGCGCGCCGCGGCGTCGCGCGGCGCACGCGTCACATCTGCATCCGGTTGAGCTCCTGATAGGCCTCGATCAGGCGGTTGCGGACCTCGACCGCCAGCATCAGTTCGAGGCGGGCGCGCTCCATCGACACCATCACGTCGTGCAGCGGGACGTCCTCGCCGGCGGCCAGCGCGCGCAGCCCGGTGTCGGCCTCGCGCAGGCTGGCGTCGACCCGCGCCAGTCCATGGCCGATCGTGTCGAGGAATCCGGGCGCGCCCGCGCCTTCGGAAGCGATCTGGGTGGAAGCGCCGGCGTCGGCGATCGGCAGGCCCGCGCCGAGCGGTGCGATCGATTCGATGCTCATCACTTGCCTCCGATCTCGATCGCGCGCTGGAGCATGCCGCGCAGGAAGTTGAAGGCGCGCACGTTCGCTTCGTAGCCGCGGCTCGCGGTCATCAGCGTGGTCATTTCCTCGACCATGTCGACCGCCGGGTAGCGCACCATGCCGGAGGTGTCGGCCAGCGGATGGCTGGGGTCGTAGACTTGGCGCGCCTGCGCGTCGGCCTGGTCGAGCGCGGCCGTGGCGAAGTCCGCCCCGCCGCCCACGCGCCAGACGGTCGCGGCGGCGCCGGGCGCGATCGGCGCGTTGGCGTTCGCGATGTTGCGGCTGGCCGCCTCCATGCGCAGGCGTTCGTAGTCCATGCCGCCGCGGGCGGCTTCGAGCAGGGAACCGACGGGCATGATCAGACCCTCCCCGAGATGGCGATGCGCATCAGCCCGAAGCGGCGACCGAGCGCCTCGGTCAGCGCCTGGAAATCGACCGAGGTCGCCGAGAGCTCGGCGATCTGCTCGTCGAGGCGGATCGCGCCGTCGCTTTCCGGACGCAGACCGCGCAGCGCCGCGTCCGCGGTGCGCAGCCATCTGGCGGCCGTGGCGCCGTCGCCGGCATGCACCGCTTCGCGCAGCGCGTTCTCGACGTCGGCGAAGTCGTAGCGCTGGGCCACGGCGCCCGGCTGCGAGGCGCCGGCGACGTTGGCGCTCGCCGTCCTCGCGCGCAGTTCCTGCAGGTTCAGCGCGAGCCTGACCGCATCGATGGTGTTGTCCATGCGTATTCCCCTATTGGATGATGAGTTCGCCGTCGAGCGCGCCCGCGGCCTTGATCGACTGGAGGACCGCGATCACGTCGCGGGTCCCGAGATGGATGGCGCGCAGCGTCGCGACGAGATCGCCGACCGACGCGCCTTCCGGAATGCGCACCAGCGGCGCTTCGCCTTCGGCCACGCGGATCGCGGTCTGCGGCACCACCGCGGTGCCGATCCCCGGACCGGGGCGGACGAGCACGCCGCCGGGCTGCGACACGGTGTAGTCGGTGCGGATCTCGACCTTGAGGTTGCCGTGGGAGATGCTCACCGCGCCCAGGCGAACGTCGCCGCCGGCGACGATCGTGCCGGTGCGCTCGTTGACGACGACCCGCGCGCGCCGCTGCTGCTCGACGCCGAGGTTCTCGATGCGGGCGATCTCCGTGACCAGGTTGTCGGGCGGCGCCGCGAACTCGACCACCACCTTGCCGGCGTGCTCGGCGCGCACCGCGCTGCCGGGGACGGCGGCGCGGATCGCGGCCGCGATCCGGCTGGCGTTGGTGAAGTCCGGTTCGTTGAGCAGCACGCTCAGCGACTGGCCGCCACCGGCGACGCGCAGCGGCGACGCCTGCTCCACCGTGGCCCCCGCGGGAATGCGGCCGACCGTCGGATGGTTCTTCTGCACCGACGCGGTTTCGCCCTCGAACTGGTAGCCGCCGCTCAGCAGCGCGCCCTGGGCCAGCGCGTACAGGCGGCCGTCCGGGCCGATCAGCGGCGTCTGCATCAGGGTGCCGCCGTTGAGGCTGCGGGCGTCGCCCGAGGACGCGACCTGGACGTCGATGGTCTGCCCGGGCTCGGCGAACGCGGGCAGGCGCGCGGTGACGATCACCGCGGCGACGTTGCGCCCGGCGATGTCGGTGTCGGCGACGTTGACGCCGAAGTTGCGCAGGGTGTTCGCGATCGACTGCACGGTCGCGCGATTGCGCATCGAGTCGCCGGAGCCGGACAGGCCGAACACCAGCCCGTAGCCGGTCAGCGCGTTCTCGCGGACCCCGGCGATGCGCGCGACGTCCTTGATCCGGGCCTCGGCGGCGGACGCCTGCGTCCACGGCGACAGCAGCGTCGCCAGCGCGAACATCATCAGCCAGATGCGCATCACAGCAGCCTCAGCCATTTCATCACCCGGTACAGCACGCTCTGGCGCTGCGATTCGCTGACCACGCCGAAGCCGACCAGCTCGATGTCGGCATCGGCGATGCGGTTCGACCAGACGGCGTTGCCGCTGTCGATGTCCTCCGGCCGGACGACCCCGTTGATCCGGATCCGCTGGCGTTCGCCGTTGACCATGAGCGTCTGTTCGCCGGAGATGCGCAGGCTGCCGTCCGCCTCGACGCCGACGACGCGGGCCGACATCTGCGTGTGCAGCTCGCCCACGCGCGTGGTCTGCGCGCCGGCGCTGTCGCTGCCGGAGAGTCCGACGCCGGCGTTGAACGTCGTCGACGGCGAATGCAGTCCGGCCTGCAGGCCGACGTCGCTGTTGGCGGCGGTCGCGGCCTGCGACTTGGCGCGGGTCGCCTCCTGCACGTAGATGGTGATCAGGTCGCCCACCATGGCGGCGCGGTGGTCCGCGGCGAGACCGCGGTAGTGCGCCGGGTCGATCAGGCTGTCGCGGGCCGGCGTCACCGCCGTGACGCCGGTATCGGCCGCCGCCGCAGTCGCGTCGAGCAGCGCGCCGACGACGAACGCGGCGGCGGCCCCGGCGGCCATGGCCCGCGCCCTGCGAATGCGCACAGCCGCGGAAACATCAGAACGTGTCTTCATCGATCCTCACCTTGCGTGTTGCGACGACCCGCGCGAGGACCGTCTGTTCGGTCGCCTCCGGGCGGACCCGGACGCGGTCGCCGATGCGGCCGTCGGCCAGCGCGATTCCCGGCGTACTGAGGCGGACGCCGCCGCGCTCCACTTCGATCTCGACCCGCGCGCGCGCCTCGACCGCGGGCGCCGGCTCGAAGTCCGAGGCCAGCGCCGGCATGCCCGCGCGTGCGGCCCGTCGCAGGCGCAGGCCCGCGAGGTCGGCGGCGTCGACCACCGCAGCGCCCTCGCAGCAGGTCATGTCGACCTGCGCCGGCTGCAGTCGCAGCGCATCGCCCGGCGTGCCCGCGGCGGCCCTGCTTTCGTATGCCAGCACCGGGCGCAGGTCGCGCAGCGACACCCAGGCGGTCAGCGTGCGCACGACCCGGCCGTCCACTTCGATCCGGACTGGCACGCCCGCCCGCGCCCGCGGCCAGCGTCCGGCGATCGCGCCGACCGACAGTTCGACGCGACCCGCCGGCAGCGTCTGGTCGCGCAGGCCCTCGATCGCGACGATCCGGGCGTCGCTCCCGATCGCCTGCAGGCGCTGCGTCACGACCGCGGACACGTCGCGACGCAAGCGCTCGGCGGGCACGGCGTTCGTCGCGGGCGGGGCCGCGGCCAGCGCAAGCGCGAAGAGAATGGTGTGCGGCATGCCGATCGCTCCGCTCAGCGGCGCAGGTTATTGATGGTTTCGAGGATCTGGTCGGCGGCCTGCAGCACGCGCGCATTGAGCTGGTAGCTGCGCTGCGCGAGGACCAGCGTGGTCATCTCGTCGACGAGATCGACGTTGGCCATTTCCACGTAGCCCGACTGCAGCCGACCGAAGCCGGCGTCGCCCGGGCGACCGTAGGCCACGGCGCCCGCGGCGTCGGTGGCCTTGAAGCGGTTGTCGCCGACCTGCACCAGCGCGTCCGCGGCGGCGAACGTCGCCAGTTCGAGGGTGCCCAGCATGCTGCGCTCGGTGCCGCCGTCGAGCTTCGCGGTCACGTCGCCGTTCGGCGCGATCGCCACGTCCGTGGCGCCGGCCGGAATCTGGATCGGCTGGGTCGTGCGCAGGCCCTGGACGCTGACCAGGTAGCCTTCGGCGTCGATCCGGAACTGGCCGTCGCGGCTGTAGACCGGCTCGCCGCTTTCGGACTCGAACTCGAAGAAGCCGGCGCCGTCGATCGCGAGATCCAGCGGATTGCGGGTCGCGCGCAGATCGCCCGGGTCGAACAGCGTCGACGTGGAGTGCACCCGGGTGCCGTCGCCGACGGCGTCGGCCGGCGCGGCACCGCCGTCGACCATGGCCGAGGCGACTTCGACGAAATTCACCCGGCTGCGCTTGAAACCGGGCGTGTGGATGTTCGCGACGTTGTTGGACGTCACGTCGATCTGCTTCTGGTCGCTGCGCAGGCCGCTGGCGGAAATGTAGAGGGCGTCGATCATGGATCGGGGACTCCTGGAAAGGGGGCGGCGATCAGTTGCCGCCGATCTGGTTGATGCCGGTGTCCATCGCCTTGTCGTAGACCGACATCGCGCGCTGCACGGATTCGGCATGACGGGTGAGTTCCATCAGCCGCACGGTTTCTTCCGCGGCGTCGACGTTGCCGCGCTCGATCGCGCCCTGGACGACGGCCCCCTTCCACTCGGCCAGCGGGCCCTCGTAGACGTAGGCGCCGTCGCCGGCGGGCTGCAGGCGGGCGGGATCGCCGACGGCGACGATCTGCAGTTGCCCGGCCGCGACGTCGCCGACGAAGATCTGCCCGTCGCGGGCGATGCGCACCTCGCCCGGGGGCAGCCGCAGTTCGCCGGAATAGCCCATGACCGTGTCGCCCGAGGCGTTGGTCAGGCGTCCGTCGCGATCGGTGCGGAAGTCGCCCGCCCGCGCCAGCAGGGCGCGCCCACCGCGCTCGATCACGAAGAAGCCGGGGCCGCGCAGCGCGACATCGAGGGGATTTCCGGTCTGCGCGAGCACGCCGTCGCGCTGGTCGATCGCGGTCGCCGCCGACGGCGCGCCGCCGACGTCGGCGGCCGGGTCCGGAAGGAACGCGGGCATGGCGCGGATCGCGCGGTAGCCGGGCGTGTGCATGTTCGCCACGTTCTGGCTGACCGAGGACAGCGTCCGGACATCGGCGCTGAGGCTGCGGGAAATGGTCTGCACGGGATCGGACACGGGCACCTCAGGCGGCGGACTGGAGGGAGGCGAAGGAGCGCACCGACTGGCTCGCCGGCACTTCGTTGAGGCCGATGACCGCGACGTACGGCATCGATCGCTGCAGCACGTTGCGCAGCGCGCGGCGCACCGGGGACGGACACAGCACGACCGGCGCGAGATTGCGCGCCATCATCGCCTCGACCTGGCGCACGAGGTTCTTCATGAAACCGTCGAGCTGCCCGATCTCGCTGAACAGCGCGCCGCGCGTCTCGCCGCTGCGGACGCCGGCCAGCACCGCGCGCTCGAACTCCGGCGCGAGGGTCAGCACGTGCAGGTCGCCCTGCGGATCGCGGTAGGTCTGGCAGATCGTCGCCCCGAGGCGTTCGCGGACGCGCTCGGCGAGGTCTTCGCTGCCCTTGACGGTCTTGCCGGCGTCGACCAGCGTTTCGAGGATCGCCTCGAGGTTGCGGATGCTCACCTGCTCGCGAAGCAGCAGTTGCAGCACCTTCTGCACGTCGGAATAGCTCATCACCCCCGGGACGAGTTCGTCCACGAGCGACGCGTGGGCCTCGCGCATGCGCTGCAGCATCTTCTCGACGCTGGCGCGGGTGAGCAGGTCGGCGGACTGGCGCTTCATCAGCTCGCCCAGATGGGTCATCAGCACCGTATCGGGATCGACGATGGTGTAGCCCACCTGGCGCGCCTGCTGCCGCTGCGCAGTCTCGATCCACTGCGCCGGCAGTCCGTAGGCCGGATCGCGGGTTTCCGGGCCGTCGAGCTTCGCGCGCGCGCCGCCGGGATTGATCGCGAGCAGGCGATCGGCCATCAGCTCGCCGCCGCCGACCCGACTGCCGTGGAACAGCACCTCGTAGCCGTTCTCGGGTAGTTCCGGGCGGACAGTGGTCTGCAGCCGCGGGATGAGGAAGCCCAGGTCCTGCACGACCTGCCGGCGCAGGGTGGCGACCCGGTCCTGGAAGTCGCTGTCGACGCCCGAGAACAGCGACGCCAGTCCCGCGCCGTGGCGCAGCTCCAGCGGTTCGATGCGCATCATCTGCTGCAGTTCGTCGCCGGGCTTCCCGGCTTCCGGCACGGCCGCGTCGTCGGTCGCGTCGCCGGCTTCCGCACTTTCGCGCACCATGCGCAGGCTCAGCCAGACCAGGCCGCCGAGCACGCACAGCGCCGCCGCGACCGGCAGCTTCGGAAAGCCGGGCATCATCAGGGCGAGCAGCAGGACCGCACCGACGATCAGCAGCGCCTTCGGGTTCGCGAGGATCTGGCGCGGGATTTCCGTGCCGAGCTGGGCGTCCGCGGCGGCGCGGGTGATGATCACGCCGGTCGCCACCGAGATCACCAGCGACGGGATCTGGGTGACGATGCCGTCGCCGATGGTCAGCAGGGTGAAGCGGCGCACCGCCTCGGCCCAGGGCAGGTCGAGCTGGGCGATGCCGATGGCGAGCCCGCCGACGATGTTGATCAGGATGATGATGATGCCGGCGATCGCATCGCCCTTCACGAACTTGGTCGCGCCGTCCATCGCACCGTAGAAGTTGGCTTCCTTCTCGATCAGCGCGCGGCGACGGCGCGCCTCGCGTTCGTCGATGAGCCCCATGTTCATGTCGGCGTCGATGCTCATCTGCTTGCCGGGCATGCTGTCCAGGGTGAAGCGCGCGGCGACCTCCGCGACGCGCTGCGCGCCGCTGGTGACCACGACGTACTGGACGACGACCAGGATCAGGAACACCACCGCGCCGACCACGTAATTGCCGCCGACCACGAATTCGCCGATCGCGTTGATCACCCGGCCGGCGTCCTCGCCTTCGAGGATCAGCCGCGTGGCCGAGACGTTCAGGGCGAGCCGGAACAGCGTGGCGAGCAGCAGGATGGTCGGGAAGGTCGAGAACCGCAGCGGCGTCTCCGTGAAGAACGTCACCAGCAGGATCAGCAGCGCCATGCTGGTGTTGGCGACCAGGAACAGGTCGAGCAGCGGCGCGGGCACCGGCACGAACAGCACGACCAGCACGCCGATGACCAGCACGACCAGCGCCAGATCGCGCTTCCCGGCCCACAGTTGGGTCAGCAGTTCCCTCATGTCGCGCTCCCTTCGCGCGCAGCCCACAGCGACCGGTAGACCGGCGCGAGCTGGAGATAGCGATCCGGCGGCACCATGCCGTCGATCTCGCATTCGGCGTACAGCGCGCGCGCCAGCGCGGGCGAGCGCACGATCGGCACCGCATGGCGGCCCGCCAGCAGGCGGATGCGGCCGGCCAGCGCGCCCGCGCCCTTGGCGAGCACGACCGGCGCCAGCGTTTCGCCGGGCCGATAGCGCAGCGCCACCGCGACATGGGTCGGATTGGTCACCACCACGTCCGCGTCGCGCACGCGCGACAGCGCATGGGTCTTCTTGAGCAGTTCGCGGATCTGCTGCTTCTGCCGCGACTTGACCGCGGGGTCGCCGTCGCGTCGCTTGATCTCGTCCTTCAGCTCGCGCCGGCTCATCCGCATCTTCTTCATGAACTCGCGGCGCGCGAACAGCAGGTCGAGCGCGGCGACGGCGCTGAGCACGATCAGCGTGCGCACCGAGGCCGACACGAAGAAGTCGCCCAGCAAGCCGCCGTAGCGCGACGGCGAGGTCGCGGCGACCGAGTCGGCGATCGCGCTCGCCTTCCACACCAGCGGCACCGCGATCGCCGCGAGCAGCGACAGCTTCAGCGCCACCTTGCCGAGCTCCCACACCGTGCGGAAGGAAAACAGGCGACGCAGCGTCTGCACCGGGTTCATCCGCTTGAAATCCGGCGTCAGCGGCTGCAGCGTGAACATCGGTCCGGTCTGGAACAGGTGCCCGACCACCGCCGCGACCACCAGTCCCAGCACCAGCGGCGCGCCGGCGCGGAAGACCGGCGCGTAGACGTCGCCGACCCAGCCGAGGAACCGGCCGTCGATGACGGTCGCCTCGCCGGAGACCGCGATCAGTCTGCGCGTGGCGTCCGCGAACCCCGACGCGAGCCCGGCCCCGATCAGCCCCAGCGTCGCCGCGGCCACGATCATCACCACGGCGCCGGCGACATCGATGCTCTTCGCCGCCTCGCCGCGCTTGCGCGCCTCGTCGAGCCGGTGGCGCGTCGGCTCTTCGGTCTTGTCCTGGTCCCCCTGCGACATCGCCCCTATCCTCCCAACATGCCGGGAACCCGCGAGAACGCGTCGCGGTAGAGTCTCGACAGCAGCTCCGGCGCATAGCGGATCGCGACGGCGAACAGCAGCATCGCGACCAGCACCTTGAGCGGCAGCGCCAGGAAGTACACATTGGCCTGCGGCATCGAGCGGGTCGCGTAGGCGACCGCGACATCGACCGCGAACAGGCCCAGCACCACCGGCGCGACCAGCGCCAGCGCCAGCAGGAAGCCGTGCCCGAGCAGGCCGAAGAACGCTTCCGGATCCGGTCGCGCGGCCGCCGCCCCCAGCGGCAGCCAGTCGACGCTGGCGACCAGGCCGCGATAGAGCGCCTGGTGCAGGTCGAGGGTGAAGAACAGCACCACCGCCGCGAGCGAGAGCGCGGTGCCGAGCAACGATTGCGGATCGTTGTCGGCGCCCGGGTTGAACAGGGTCGCCGCACCGAAACCGGCCTGCACGTCGAGCAGCCAGCCCATGCCGTGCAGCGCCGCCTGCGGCACCAGCAGGGCCAACCCGAAGATCAGGCCGATCGCGAATTCGCCGACGAGGGCGCGGATCCATGCGCCGACGCCTTCCGGAACGGCCTGCAGCGCCGTCTCCGGGATCGACAGCACGGTCAGCCACGCGAGGCCGAGCGCGAGCGTGATCCGGATCATCGCCGGCGCCCATCGCAGCGGCGAATAGGCCGCGAGCACGAGCACCGGCACGTAGCGCACCATCGCCAGTGCGACCCAGCCGGCCTGCGATTCGAGCGTCGACGCCGCCACGGCCATGTTCACAGTCCCCCCGCGATCTCGAACATGCGCCGCGCCATGTCGACCGCCACCGACAGCATCCAGTTGCCCAGCCCGAGGCAGACGACGATGACGACGATCAGCTTGGGCACGAACGTCAGGGTCATCTCCTGGATCTGGGTCGCGACCTGCACGATCGAGATCGCCAAGCCGACCGCGAGCGTGGCCAGCAGCAGCGGCGCGGAAAGCTTCGCGGCGGACAGCAGCATGTCCGTGAGCAGGCGCAGGGCGAGATCGGAATCCATCGTCGTCGCTCAGTCCGTGCCGCCGACGAGTCGTGCCTTCAGGCGGCTGGCGAACGTGCCGATCGGCACCCCCGGGAAATCGCGCGCGGGCAGCAGCGCCGCCAGTTCGGCTTCGGCGCCGGCGGCGTCGCCGCGCGCCTCCATCACCAGCGCGCGCGCGTAGCGGGCCGTCGCCGCCTGCGGGTCGAGGCGCAGCGCGCGCCTAGCGATGTGGTCGGCCTCCTCGAAGCGTCCGCGCAGCGCCTCGACGAGCGCGAATCCGCCGTGGGTGTCGCCGAAATTGCGATCGATGTCGTAGGCGCCGCGGTAGCAGAGTTCGGCATCGTCGATGCGCCCCTGCAGCAGGTAGGCCCAGGCCAGCGCATGCCAGGTGCCGATGTGGTCGGGCATGGCGGCGACCGCGTGCTCCAGCGTCGCGGACGCGTCGGGAAGTGCGTTGCGGAGCATGAGCACCTGGCCGTAGCCGGACAGTGCGCGGCCGGAATTCGGATGCCGGGCGAGCGCGCGCTGGAACAGTTCGCCCGCCGCGTCCACGTCCATCCGCCACAGGCTCACGGTCGACGCGACCAGCAGCGCCTCGTGCTGCGCGGCGTCCAGGGCCAGGGCCGCCCGCACCGCCCGCATCGCGCCATCGGCGTCGCCGCCGTCGAACAGCGCGAGCGCCATCACGCCGTACGCCGACGCGTCGTCGGGCCGCAGGGCCACGGCTTCGGCGGCGCTGGCCGCGGCCTCCGCGTACCCGCCGCGCATCGACTCGATCCGTGCGCGCAGCACCAGCGCCTCCGGAGACGGGCCGAACAGTTCGATGGCCGTCCCGACCGCCGATTCCGCTTCGTCGGTGCGGCGCAGGCACAGCAGTGCGAAGGCGTGGTCGTGACGCACCGCCGCCGAATCCACCCCGTCCTCCAGCAGCGCGGCGCATGTGCCCGCGGCGGTGGCATAGTCGCCGTCGATCAGCGCGCAGCGCGCCCGCCTGAAGCGCACCCCGGGAACCTCAGCCGCCGGAGGCGACAGCGATTCGAGCGCCGAGCGCGCACCTGCGTTGTCGCCGATCGACCAACTCGCGTCGGCGACGGCGCAGGCGAGATCCGGATTTTGAGGGTCGCGCTCGAAATGGCCGCGCAGACGCGCGACCGACGCGATGTCGGCAGTCATGTCGATGGTTTCCCCGTGGGATCGACCCATGCCCTCGCTTTCGGACGAGGGTCGGTCGAGCCCGTCAAATGGCAGGTCGGACGAAAAATCCGATTCCCTGGAATACGTGCTTCTTTCCTTCGAAGCGTTGCACTTCGCTTTTTTCAAACTACTAAAGCGGATTTGAATTTGTCAACGATATTCTTACGGCTTCGAATCCGATTTCAATTCGTCGATCATCCTTGAAAATGCGCTGGAAAATCGATCATCGTTATCCATCGCGCGCACAATCTTTTCGATCATCGGTTTCCATTCCGGATGTTCGCGCATCGAGGCGCCGAACTCCCAGAGCAGGATCGCCTTGACGATCCTCGAACGCAGCATGTCGTCGTTGCCGCCGCCCTGGTCGTGTGCGTTGCGCACGATCTCGACGACGACTTCGCGCAGGCTTCCCGCTTCGCGACCGGTGTTGCCGAAGGCGTCGGAAATCGTATCCGCGGCAGCATCGCCACGATCTTCCGCGGCTCGCTTTCTTCGCGATTTCCCGCTCTTTTCCGCGTGCTCCGTACGCAGGCGGGCAAGATGCGCGGAAAGCGATGAAAGCGGGTCGACGCTCACTCGACGCCACCTGGTCGCCCGTAGCCGTAACCGGCCAGGTAAACCGGTGCAGTGGGCGTACGTTCGGGTTCGGCCTCGCGAAGCGACTGCGACAGCCGGCGCATGTCGTTGGCGAGCGCGGGGATCGGTTGCGGCAACGCGAGGCCTTCTTCGATCTCGCGCAGCCCGACATCGGCCCGTTCCTCCGCGAGCGCGACCATCGCCCGCGAATACGCGCCGAGCGCATCGCGACCCTCGAGGATCGGCTGCAATATTCCGCGCGCTTCGTCGACGCGACCGCTCATCGCCAGCAGTTGTCCGAGCTGGAACCTGGCCACCGGAAAATCGGGCGCCATCTCCACCGCGGCCCTGAATTCGGATTCGGCACGATCGAACATGCCGATCTGGGCATGCTGCGCGGCGAGCAGATAGACGGCCTGGAAGTGATCGGGCTGCCTCGCCACGATCTCCTTGAGCATGGAGATGGCGTCGGCATCGCGATCCGACTCGATCGCGGAGAGCGACAGGCGGAGCAGTTCTTCGTTGTCGAGATGGTCAAGCGTCATGGTTCGGTCCTGGGCGGCACGACGCTGCACGCGGACGCGCAGCCCGCGCCGACCGGGTATCCCCGAACGGACGGACGGTGGCGCAGGCGTCGAAATGAGAGCGGAAGGCGGCGCGAGGGACAGCAGCGCCGGGAACGGTGGCGGCGAATGACCGGGGCCCGCGAACGCAGCGGGACCGTCGCGCGACCGGCACGAAACAGGCAATACATGGCGCCTGCGGCCGCCACAAGAACAATGATCCGGCGGTGGACGCGGGAGTTTAGGGGCAATGTGCGGGGCCATCGGCGTAACCGACGAACGGTCGAGGAGATCCCCTCCCCGGTCCAGCGGACGCGACGCGGCGATGCGCCGCCTCCGGCCGGAGCCGTCGGCTGAACGGCCGGGTCGCGTGGCTGGAAGCACGATGCATCCATCGAATATGTCACGCGGCCCGGTGCGAAATTGTGCTTAAGTTCGCACAAATTTTTGCAATCGAATACCAAAGTACGGCTTCTGTATCCCTTGTACGCGGCGGATGCGGACGGAAGCAGGCATCCCGTTTGATGAGGAAAGGCCGCCGGTTTCGCGGTGAAAGCAGGCGACCTCCGGGGGCATCCCTGGATGACACGACGCTTTTTTCCGAGCGAACGCGGCGCCGACGACAGTCCGCCGGACGCTGGCCGGGCGGCGGATCCAAAGGGCGGATCCGGGGCAGGCATTTTCAGGAGCCGATCAAGGCCGGCGCGGACATCGGGAAGCCGGAACGGGCGCCCACGCCCTCCGGCGCAGTCATCGTTCGCAAGGGAGGAGCGCAAGGCCATCGGCGCGATGCCGGGCGCAACGGCGCCGCGCAACCGCCGCCCTGAACGCGAAAACCCCGCAGGGTGCGGGGTTTTCGTGATCCGGCAGGGCGGGCCTGCCGTGATGTATTGGTCGTGCCTGACCAACCGGTATCCAAACACTCTCTCAATGTAAACAGTAGCGCATCGTAACCAGCCGCACAACCGGGAAGGCTGCATTTTTGGCACAACGAGTTTCAACCAAACAGCGGCATTGGGCGGTTTGACCGGCATCCGCCACAGATTCAACGGTCGTTTTTATCAAGTCTTTCGATACGAAGTTCGGATAGGGACCGCGCTCCGTCAGGGAGGTAGGTATGAACGGTGGAAATCAGTTCTCCGCCGGGGCCCAGTTTGGCTATCAGCAAGACTGCAAAGTTCGCACCAACAGCTACGTCCTGGACAATCTGCAGCATCGACAGATCATCTGTCCTACTTGGGTAAGGCGCAAACGATGGGTGCGAATGCCATTCGCCGATGTAGTTGAATCGAACATAGTCGTGCCCTGTCTCCCGAAAGAAAGCATGAATCTTCCCGATGGCATCCTCAATGCGCCGAACGAAGGACGCGAATGCACCACGGCGATGCACGGTCATCTCCCGGACAACAAACAGATTCGGCCCGATATGTTCACCCATTAAGACTCCGCCGACTTCTCGCCGGCCCGCCTTGTGAAGTGCCGTCAGCAGCATTTCATGATGCTCAGGTGGGAGGATCAGTGTCAGCACGCAGTTCCTCGCACATCCTCAACAACGCCTCCACAACAGCGATTCTGTCCTTATCACTCACGACATCTCCATCGCTCTCCCAGCCTTCGCCCTGCACGTCAACCGGGCGGGTGTCGAATGGTGCCTCGAATATCCACTCGCGGCGCATGCCTAGCAAGTACACCGAGTACGGATACTCGCTTGGGTCTCGGGACAATGCAGTATCGATCACTAGCCGGGTCAAGGCAGTCGCGACGAAACCGACATCACTATCGTATGCGATTAGCGGCTGTTCTTCAGTCCCATCATAACCGGCCGCATTCTTGAAGGGCGCGTCGGGAAGGGTTGCCAGATAGGCGTGGTAGGCGTCGCGAACAGCTAACGGATTCGGGTCATGCTTTGGGCGTGCCCGTGCGATCATTCCGCCGTAGCCACCAGCAAATACTTCAGCCCAGCAAAGCGGCTTCCCGTTCTTTCTCGCGAGCGCCGCCAGCAAAAGGAATACTTCCGGGTTGGCCGTCGCGTCGATCAGCAGGTCGCAGCTGGCCAAATCCTTGAGCGCGGCTGCTGCGGACACCGCCGACTCCTGACCGGCGAGGCGGGTGGTCATTGCATCCACCCGCACTGCCGGGGCTATCAGCGACAAGGCGTCACGCATGGCCCGCACCTTGTGCGTACCCACATAGGCCCAAGACAACTCATGACGCACGATGTTGCCGGGCGAGAGGTAGTCGTCGTCCACCAACAGAAATTTCCGGACGCCGGCTCGCGCTAATGAAATCGCGGCCTTGCTGCCAACAGAACCGAGCCCGGCGATACCGACACGGACACTGGCCAATTGCTGTGCTTCCTCTGACAGTCTGAAGTCGGAAAGCGACGGAAATACGATCCGGTGCTCCAGCAATTCTAGCTGCTCGCCTGAGTCGATCAGAAGCACCCGCAGCGACGACAACGCCGTGCCTAGCAGCACGATGGTCTTGGCTTTGTACTTGCCCGATTCCTGAACCAGGACGTCGTCAGTGGCGAAGCCGGCCTCTGTCAGTACTCGTACCAGCATCCCTGCGGATTCGATAGATTGGCGCTGGTCGAAGGCATCGCTCCGGAAGATCCATCCATCGCCGGACAGTGAGAACAGCGGAAGCGATGTGGCGATGCCTTTTGGAAGATCAATCACATCCTGCAGTACATCCTGCGCGTCGGCGACTTTCGCCACGAACATGACGATTGCGTCCGAGTTGTACACGATCGACGATTGCAGCCCGGTTCTGGACAACCGCGGGAGCGCCATCCATGTGGCCAGCAACTCGGCGGTCGCCACGAAGCGCCGCCCCGCACCGCGCATGCCCTGACCTGGGGTCAAACGGTGAGCCGACGGTACGGTGTTCGGCAAATCGGGATGTTGTTCGGTGCTCAGCAATTCGCGCGCACTACGCACCATGTCCGCACCAGTCACGGCGGGGTGCCAGTTGTCAGACCGCCATTGCAGGCATAGCGGGCCTCCGGCACCGTACTGGTGGCCGGACCATCGATCGGAAGAGTCGCGCGGACAGATGTAGGGCGGCGAGTCCGGAAACGTTTCCGGATAGGTCATCCGCCCCGCAAATACGCGACCATGAATTGTCATGTCGAGGTCGACTGCGATCGAACCGCTTTCAGACACGCGCCACGCCGTGCTCAGCCAATCGCTTTCTGCCTCGAAACGATCAAGCTCCGCGCGCTCGTGCAAGAAGCGAGCAGGATCGTCGATGGCCCATTTCATCACGCGAAACCCGAGGACTTGTTCGGAACCACCGGACGGCCGGGGAAGCTGAGGCTGGCGGCAGCCGCAGCAGCAGGCCGCAGCAACGATTTGGCCGCAGTGACGTCTTTTGCGAGCTGGAGGCTGAAATAGTCCGTATTGAATACCTTGTCCCAGGCGCCGCCCACCTTCTTGCGCGTGCAGTCGTGCTCGTCAAGGACCTTCAGCAACTCCAATGCATCGCCCAGACAATCGCGGAAGAAGAGTACGCACTCGTCGCCTTCCTCGGCGAGATTCTTGTCTGCATACACCGGATGGCCAATGCGTTGACTGAAAGCCAACTGCGCCTTGATCGCCTTCCAAGTGTCGCGCAGAGCGTCATCGTCCCGGTCAGCACGCGCCACGAAGTGATCCACGACCAGCTTCGAGATGCAGATGCCGCTGGTGGTCTTCTTCTTCCAGGCAGCGCGACTGCGAGCCATTTTCTTGGTCAGCTTGGTGATCCGACGAAGCTGACTGGTATCGGACTGCCCTGCCTTCAGTTCAGAGCCGACGGCGTCCTTGTACCAACGCGTCACCTTACGAGCATCCGACTTGACCCAGTTGTCGCCGCTAGCCAGCTCATACTCAACGACCTCGTTTCCCCAGAAGTCTTTCGAGCGGATCGTGCGGTAAACGGGAATGTCGATATGGTACCCGTCAGGGTATTGCTGGCGCACACAATTGGTCTTGACTACTGCGTCGTAGGCCAACCGGTCGTCCTTCAACGCGCTGCGCACCCGCGCGCGAGCATCGCGTGCGCCGAGATAGTTGCCATTAGCGTCCTTCAGGTCCTCTTTGTCGAAATACACGCCATCGTCGATGTCGTAGTCGCACGCATCGTCCTGAACCATGGTGCGCATCGCATAGGAACCTTGCGAGCTGAACTCTTCCGGCAGGGGGTGACCGGCTTTGGTCAATCCGTTCTTGAGCCTCGTCCGACCATTGTCGCGGCGGTCGCGCATCTCCGCCTGATCGTCGTTAGAGAGGGTCACCTCGTCCGTGTGGTACCCCCTCATCTCTTTATTGCAGTCAATGCTGGTCATGTTTGTCTGCCTCGGGATGCTGGCGACAGGGATCGGATGCGCCTGCCAGTGCAGTGCGGAACGCGCTCATCCGATCGTCTGATTCAGTCGTCGCCCAGGCAAAATCGACGTCGGAGATGGCTTGCCGGGCGAGCGCGTTGAGCACCTTGGGACGCGCGTCGTCCATGTTTTCCAGATACTTGTGAAGCTCGCCGGACGGGCATTGCGCCGGCAGCCGGTAGGCGAAGCTGCCATGTCCCCGCAGTTCTGCGATCTTCCGCGCGAGGTAGTCGTATGCGACCGCCTGTGCGTTGATGCTCGCGGCGATAGCTTTGAGACCACCGTCCCAGCCCAGCGCCCCACGGTGCAGTTTCTTGACACTCTTAAGTTCTTCGCCGCCCTGCACCGGAAGCGTGCCAAGCATGTACAGGTGGATCGGACGACTAACCTCGCCTCGCCGCTGCAAGATCTCGTGTGCTTCAATCATGCCCACCGCGCCCGGATTGTTCGCCCACAAGCCGCCGTCCACGTAGTCCACAGTGGTTCCGCTGCCACCGGGCTCGGTCAGGCGTGCGATTGATCGCAGGATGGGGGCAGCGCTGGTCGCCATACAGGCGTCCACCAATAGTCGATCGTTGTCTCGTCCGTTGAGACGATCCATGTGGGGGGTCTTGAACACCACAGAGGCATGGCGATTCAAGTCCACCGTGGTGATCGCCAGGCCGATACCGCGGCGCTCGTAGACCTGCCCCATGGTTTCGGTGCCGAAGGCATCGCTGAGCACGGCGCGTAATGCTTGATCCCCGGAGGAAAGACCGGAGAACAGGCCGCGGACGTACTTGCCCAGCCTCGGCATTGCTCGCAGCCGCTGCCGCGGAAAAATCTCCCGGCCATGCACCTGGTACAGAGCCAGCACTTTGCCGAGAGGAATACCCGCCGCCAAAGCACAGGCGACAATCCCGCCGGTGCTGGTCCCTACCAGCAGATCGAATGCCCGGCCCGGATCAGTCTCTCCAGAGCCTGAGACCCGGAGCCGATGCGAGAATGCATCGAGGTAGGTCGCCTGGTAGACGCCACGCATCCCACCACCGTCCAGGCACAGGACTCGAAACGGATCTTCAATCCCCATATATGCGCCCCCTGTGGGTCCATGACCACGAAATATGGGACGCTGTCCGCGTTTTCAAGGGCTTCAAGAGTTAGCAGGCTGGAAGATTCGCTACCTGAACCCAACTTCGGCTTGATGGAAAGGCTGCATCGGGTCGCGAGTTACCCCCTTCAACAACAGCCGACGCCTACCCTGCCCCCACGCTACAGCCTTACCCTCTTCGCCCGAGGAGGCGCAGGCGTCGTCCCGAGCGCCTCCCGCTGGTCCTCCCACAGTACCGGGGGGCTGATCATTAGGGCGCTGAGCCGCACCCCATCCGGCAGGGCGTCTTCCAGGATCGCGGCCACGATGTCCGGCGCCAGCAGGGTCAGGTTGAGGTGCTTGGCGACGTAGCTGTGGTCGGCGCCGTCGCGCTGCGCGATCTCACGAAGGGACGAGACTTCACCTGTTTCGATCATCCGCAACCAGCGATGGCCACGGGCCAACGCCAGTTGCAGCGGCGTGGCGCCGGTTCGAGTCCTTTCGCCGGATTCGCACCGGGGACCACCGACGGCGACCACCCGTCGACCGCTGCGCTGCCGCAGGGTGATCGGGACGTTCAGCACGACGCTGCCGTCGCTGGCGACTACCTCGCTGGCCTGTCCCGCCACCGTCAGGATCGGGCGGTTCATGCGACCGCCTCGGCGACCTGCCGGGCATCGGCGGCGAGGCTGCCGATGCCGCCGGGGCGCAGGCGGAGTTCCAAGTTGGTCGGCGTCACGATGACCCGCTCCACCAGCAGCCGTACCAGCCGCTGCTGCTCGGCGGGAAACAACTGCTCCCATACCCGGTCGACCTGCGTCATCGCGACCGTGACCTGCGCTTCGTCCAGAGTCGGATCGAGCGCAATCGCCTGCGGGATCATCGCCTCGATCATCTCCGGCGCGCGCAGCAACTGGCGCAGTTGCCCGACCACCGCGACCTCCAGTTCGGCCGCCGGCAGGCGAGGCAGGCCCGACGTGCCCCGCCCTTCGTGGATGTCGCGCGTGCTCAGGTAGTAGCGGTACGTGCGTCCGTTGGCCTTGGTCGTGTGCCACGGCGACAGGGCGCGGCCGTCGGGGCCGGTCAGCATGCCTTTCAGCAGGAAGTCGACCTTGCCGCGCGAGGCGGCGGAGCGGACCCGGCCGTTGATCTGAAGCAGCGCATGCGCCTCGTCCCAGAGCGCCTTGTCGATGATCGCCGGGTGGGTGCTCTCGATGTACTCGCCACGATGCTTGAGTTCGCCCAGATAGGTCCGGCAATGGAGCATGCCGTGAATGGAGCTTTTGTCGTGGAGCTTCCCGGGCCGTACCGTGCCCGCCTTCGTCGTCCACGTCTTGTTGCACCAGCCGCGCGCCCTCGCCTCCTGCACGATCTTCAGGATCGAGCCCAGTTCGACGAAGCGACGGAAGATGGTTCGCACCTGTTCGGCCTCCACCGTGTTCACCACCAGCCGACGATCCACAACGTCGTACCCCAGTGGACAGATGCCGTGCATCCACAGGCCCTTCTTTTTGCTGGCGGCGAACTTGTCGCGGATGCGCTCGGCGGTCAGCTCGCGCTCGAATTGCGCGAACGCGAGGAGAATGTTCAGCATCATCCGCCCCATCGCATCCGTGGTATTGATCTGTTGCGTGACGGACACGAAGGTCGTGCCGTATTCCTCGAAGACCTTGATCAGCTCGGCGAAGTCGAACAGGGATCGCGTCAGGCGGTCGATCTTGTAGACCACGACGATGTCGATCTGGCCTGCGCGGATGTCGTCCATGAGGCGCTGCAGGGCGGGACGCAGCAGCGTGCCACCGGAGAAGCCGCCGTCATCGTAATCACCTGCGACCGGGATCCAGCCTTCCATCCGCCGGCTGGCGATGAACGCCGCGCCAGCATCGCGCTGGGCGTCGATCGAGGTGTATTCGGCGTCGAGCCCTTCGTCGGTGGATTTGCGGGTGTAGACCGCGCAGCGCAGTCGCTTTGTCGGAACGGCGCTCATCGGCCACCTGCCTTGCGCAGTCCGAAAAATGCCGGTCCGCTCCAGCGGGTGCCCGTAATCGCGCGGGCGATCATCGACAGGCTCGGGTACCGCTTGCCGGCGTACTCGAATTCATCGTCTGGCAGGACCCGGACCCGATGTTCGACGCCAGCATAGACGCGGATCAGTTCGGTGCCGGCAATCGGCGTCGCGCCGACCTTCTGGCGTTTCAATGTGCCAGTCGCGACCAGTTCGTCAATCCGACGCTGGTTGCGTTCGAGCAAGCCGCGGTCGGTCCTGGCGAACTCGATCTCCTGCCAGCGGTACGCAATCCGCTTCTCGACGAAACGGCGATTCGCGATGGGCGGATCGCCACCAAAGAGGCGCTGCCATTCCTTCTTGATATCAGGCCACGACCAATCGGCCAGGTGCGCGATGCGCGCGGCCATCGATGTGGGCGCAGCCGCGGGAGGGGATTGTTGCGTCATGCCTGTGGACTCCGGTGAGCGGGGTTGGCATGTACGCGTGGGTGGTCGCCAAAGCCAAGACAAACCGGAGAGGGCGCGGCGACGGCGGCGGTGTGCGCGTCGCTACCCCGCAGGCGGCCCAGGCCGAGGGCCAGGAGTGCGGCGGCCTCTGTGCGCCGCTGTGCCGGCGTCATGCGCGCCGGGTCGTGGAGGTTGGAAGTCGTCAAGGGTGTCCCGCTGGAATGTCGAACCAGCGGGCAGTGTCCCAGTGTTGTCGTTTTGTTGTATCGCAGAGAAGCGTAATTCTCTCGCTTTAGAATCCGAGAAACGAGGTGCTTACTCCGTCGTTGGCGACCGGCGAAACTTCGAAATAATCATGCGGCGCGACGCGGACGCCAGAGGGTGTGCGTCTGGTTCAATCGGGCATTGTTGCGCGCCGCAGCGCATCGGCGATCTCCAGCACGAACTCGCAAAGGTAGGCAACGCTGCCATTGGCGCCCGTTTCGATGCTGTTGGCAAGTACGCACCGCACGGCGTGCTCCAAGTCGCTGGCCTCACGAAGCGCAGTAGCGGTTGAAACGCCCATGCAAACCGACAACAAAGAACGTTGTTCGACCGGGACGTCGCGGAACGGGGTTTCACGAGTGGTCTCGGTCATGTTCAGCTCCCGCGGAGACAGGCAGTCGGGAGGTTTGGCTGATGTCGGGCAGCCTCATAAAGCTCTGATACAGTATTTAAAGCCATGGTCGTTCTCCTTGGGAACGGTGGTGGTCAGGGCGACCGGGGTGTTGACGCACCTCGGCCGTCCGCTTCTTACCGGCTTTCGCCAGCGCACCTGTGGCGCAGGGGGCCATCTGATACTCATGGCGCCTATGCGTTGGTGAGCCTCCATACAGGCATTGTTTCCATTCAAAGGCAACCGTGCATGGTGCTGCATGGTGTCCATGCTTGCGGGCTCGAATCCCAGTCCCTTCACTTGTTCTTTCTACGGACGTGAAGATGTTCTTTGGCCCCAGCACGTCATGTTGAGTCAGACAGCCCAGTTGCATGAACCTTCAAGACGCCAAATAACATTTTATTAACAACACGCTGCTCCGATCCGCTACCCTTCAGGAATGCCCGTGCTCTCCACACTCCTGCGTGTGATGCTGATTCTGATCCTGATATTGAATGGGGTCGGAGGTGCTTATGCGTCCGCTGGAATGCAGTTGAAGTCCACACAATCGCATTCGCTCACAAGTGCGAACAAGCAGCAGGCCGTTACGCCTCCGTGTCCTGATCATCATGGCGCAATGGCAGTGGAACCTCAGACGACCGAGCGCGAACAGCCTGCAAGCCCGCCTTCATCGGGTGACCAGCACGGCAGCCCCGACTGCTGTGATCCATCGCATTGCAAGTGTCCCTGCATGCATGCCTGTGCCGCCCTGCCTGTCCTGGCGGTCAGAATGCCCGTTCCCCTGGGCAATGATGTCGGTGTGCGTCGCCTCTCCCTTGGGCACCCTGCCCCGGTGCTTCCTCATCTGATCCGACCTCCGATCGGCTAAGCGTCTTCTCGGCGCTTACGGCGCCGGCTGGCGTGCGCGCTCGTCCGCGATCTGCGGTCTGGGCGTTGCACCTCGTCAAGTCCGCGCCCTGCGGACCTATTTGGACGTTCGGAGATTCTCATGTCATTCGATTCAGACGCTGGCTCTGCCGGCGGCCCGCGGCATGTGTCGCGGCGCCGCTTCGTGCAGGGACTGGCCGCCGGCGGCGCGCTCGCCGGCCTGGGCCTTTGGGCCAAACCTTCCTGGGCGTTGAAATCGCCCGGCCAAACCGAAGTGCTGGCCGGCACGGATTTCCGGCTCAGCATCGGCGAAACGCCTGTCAACTTCACTGGACGGACGCGGCCGGCGATCACCGTCAACGGCAGCCTGCCTGCACCGATTCTGCGCTGGCGGGAAGGCACGACTGTCAATCTGCGGGTGGGCAACGCCTTGCCCACCGGATCGATCTACGGCGACATCACTTCGATCCATTGGCACGGGATTCTGCTCCCATCCAACATGGATGGCGCCCCGGGTTTCAGCTTCGACGGCATCCGGCGCGACGAGGCCTATCAATACCGGTTCGATGTTCGTCAGAACGGTACCTACTGGTATCACAGCCACTCTGCGATGCAGGAGCAGGCTGGGCTATACGGAGCGATCATCATCGACGCCGCCGAGCCGGAGCCGTTCGCCTACGACCGCGACTACGTCGTGCTGCTGTCGGACTGGACCGACCTTTCGCCGAAAGCGTTGATGAACCGTCTGAAGAAGATGTCGATGCACGACAACTACTACATGCGCACCGTCGGCGACTTCGTCCGTGATGTGCGTGAGGACGGCCTGAAGGCGACATTGGCCGACCGCCGGATGTGGGGCCAGATGCGGATGACGCCGACAGATCTTTCGGACGTGAACGCCAACACCTATACGTATCTGATGAACGGCACCACGTCGCTCGGCAACTGGACCGCACTGTTCCGCAGCGGCGAAAAGGTGCGTCTGCGCTTCATCAACGGCTCGGCGATGACCTATTTCGACGTGCGCATTCCGGGCTTGAAGATGACGGTGGTCGCCGCCGATGGCCAGTTCGTGCATCCGGTAACGGTGGATGAATTCCGCATCGCCGTCGCCGAAACCTTCGACGTCATCGTCGAGCCCAGCGGCCAGGACGCGTTCACCATTTTCGCCCAGGACATGGGGCGAACCGGCTATATCAGCGGCACGCTGGCGGTGCGCGAAGGTCTGCGCGCTCCGGTACCTGCTGTCGATCCTCGCCCCATCCTCACGCTCGACGACATGGGACACGGGGGGATGGGCGGACACGGCGGACACGACATGGCGAAGATGCAGCCGAGCGACGCAGCTCCCATGGCCGGGATGGACCATAGCCAGCATGGCGCAGCCTCGATGCCGGGCATGGACCATGGCGCGCAGGGAATGGCTGGCATGCCCGGGATGGACCACGGCGGGGGCATGCAGTCGCACCCCGCATCCGAGCAGGGAAATCCGCTTGTAGACATGCAGACCATGTCGCCGACGTCCAAGCTCGACGATCCGGGCATTGGTCTTCGCGACAACGGTCGCAAGGTGCTGACTTACGCAGCAATGCGAACGCTGTTCGAGGATCCCGACGGTCGCGAACCCGGGCGCACGGTGGAGCTGCATCTGACCGGCCACATGGAGAAGTTCGCCTGGTCCTTCAACGGCATTTCGTTCGCGAGCGCGGAGCCGCTGCGCCTGAACTATGGCGAGCGGATGCGGATCGTGCTGGTCAACGACACGATGATGACCCACCCGATCCACCTCCACGGCATGTGGAGCGACATCGAGGACGACGCCGGCGAGTTCCACCTGCGCAAGCACGTCGTCGACATGCCGCCGGGCAGCAAACGCAGCTTCCGCGTCCGCGCCGATGCGCTCGGCCGCTGGCCGTTCCACTGCCACCTGCTCTACCACATGGAGTCCGGAATGATGCGCGAAGTGCGGGTGGAGGAATGACGCCATGAACGCAGCCCATCGAAACCATAGAAACGCTGTGCTGGTCGTCGCCATTGGACTGGTGCTGACGGCGACATCCGCCGCAGCCCAGCAGATGGATCACAGTCAGCATCAGATGCCGCCCACGCGCACAGAGCCGGCAAAACCCAAGCCAAAGCCGAAACCCGCGTCGGATCGCAACGGCCAGACGAACGCCGGAACATCGGTATCAAGCGATGACCATGCGAACATGCAACACGATCCAGCCGCTTCCCCGGACGCTGAGCAGGACGCCGACGGTATGCCGGGCATGGACCACGGCGCGATGCAACACGATGCCATGCAGGGCATGGATCACGGTACGGCTCGACCCGAGAACACATCGCAGGTTCCGCAAAACGACACCAAGCCGATGTCGGGCATGGATCATGGCGCCATGCAAGGCATGGACCACAGTGCCATGGGCGATTCCGACCCATCGCCGACCGAACCACGGCAGCCGATTCCCTCCTTGACCGATGCCGAACGCGCCGCTGCCTTTCCAGATCTCGCCGGACACGACCACGGGCAAACCATCCATTCGTTCTTCCTGCTCGACAAACTCGAAGCATTCGACGCGGACCCCGGGACCGGTTTGACGTGGGAGGGGTTGGGTTGGATCGGTAGCGACACGAACCGTCTCTGGCTGCGAAGCGAAGGGGAGCGCACCGACGGCAATACCGAATCCGCCGACCTCGAAGTGCTTTACGGTCGCAGCATCTCGCCCTGGTGGGACATCGTTGCCGGTGTGCGCCACGATTTCAGACCGGGCGCATCGCAGAGCTTCGCCGCTTTCGGGGTGCAGGGTCTGGCGCCGCAGAAGTTCGAGGTCGAGGCCACGGGTTATGTCGGAGAACGCGGGCAGACGGCCGCGCGCTTCGAGGTCGAATACGAATTGCCGTTTTCCGGCCGTCTGATTCTGCAGCCGATGGTCGAAGCCAATCTGTACGGCAAGACCGACCGGATGCGCGGAATCGGCTCCGGGCTGAGCACTGCGGAAGTCGGGCTCCGCCTCCGCTACGAGTTCACGCGCAAATTCGCACCCTACGTCGGGGTGGTGTACGAGCGCGCCTTCGGCAATACCGCCGATCTGCGCCGGGACGATTTCGAGCGTGTCGACGACACGCGCATCGTCATCGGTCTTCGCACCTGGTTCTGAGGATCATGAGCATGAAAACGAACAAAAGGAAATTTCTTGTCGTCAGCGTCCTGATCGGACTGGCTTTTTTCGGCGGTGCCGCCGCGATGTATGCGGGCGTCTACAACGTAGCCGCAGACGACCCGCACACCCGTCCGGTTTACGCGATGCTCGAAACCGCTCGGGATCGCTCCATTGCCGCACGCGCCGCCAAGCTGCAGGTTCCGGACGGCTTGGACGATCCTGCCCGCATCCGCCAGGGTGCCGGGAACTACAACGCGATGTGTACCGGTTGCCATCTTGCGCCGGGCATGGCGCCGACCGAGCTGAGCAAGGGGCTGTACCCGGCGCCTCCGGATCTCACACGTGAACGGGTGTCCGCTGCCGAGGCCTTCTGGGTCATCAAGCACGGCATCAAGGCCAGCGGCATGCCTGCTTGGGGCAAGAGCATGGGCGACGACTACATCTGGAACATGGCCGCGTTTCTGCAAGAACTGCCAAAGCTCGACGAAGCGCAATACGCCGCCTTGGTCGCGAGCAGCGGCGGACATTCGCACGGCGGCGGCGAAACAGAGCCGCATGGGCATGACGACGGCGAGATGGACGATCACGGCGGTGCCATGCCGTCCGGATCGGCAGCGCATCCGCATCCCCCCGGTACGCCCCCGCACGACGACAGTCCCGCGAGCGGCAGCCACGCCGGGATGGACATGGGAAGCGGTCAAGCCGCCGAAAGCAAGCCGCACGCGCACGGTCCGAACACGCCGGCCGACCATCACGCCCCGAAGCCTTCGGACAAGGCGACATCCGCCAAGACAGCGACAAAGCCCGCCGCGGCCACCGTCGAGCACCGGCATGCCGACGGCACAGTCGAATCCCATCCAGCGCCTGCTTCCAAGCCAGCATCCAACGATGGCCATGACGATCACCAGCATTGACCAAGGAACCCGACCATGAACACCAAAACGATGACCCGCTCCCTGCTGCTCGCTGCTCTCATCGCTCCGTTCTCGTTACAGGCTTTCGCGCAGACCAAACCCGACGCGCACGCACAGCACGCTAAACCTGGCGTGGCCGCATCTGCCATGGATGTCCCGCAAGACGCGCTGCCTGCCGTGGAGATCGTCGATCAGTTCGGCAAGGCGCTCGCGTCCGGCGATCTGAAGACCGTCGGCGACCTGCTCGATCCGGCGGTGCTGATTCTGGAGAGCGGCGGCGCCGAACGCTCGCGCGATGAATACCTGGGCCATCATGCGATCGCCGATGCGGCCTTCCTCAAAGGCGCGCATCAGCAGATCAAACGTCGCATCGCGCGCATCAGCGGAGAAACGACGTGGGTGGGCACCGAAAGCGAACTGCATGCGACCAAGGACGGTAAGGCGACGACGACGCTGAGCACGGAAACGATGGTGCTCAACCGCACTCCGCAGGGATGGCGGATCGTCCACATTCACTGGTCTTCACGAACGAAGCGCTGAGGAAACCACAATGCGCACGCACCGCAACTCTTTCGTCTTGAGTACGTTGGCGGCCAGCCTCGCGCTCAATGCCTGCGCACGGCCACCGGAAACGGTGGCCGTGCCATCCGCCGCTCCGCACGCGCACGAATCCGTGGCCGCTCCCGCAGCGACCGCGATGCCTCGCATCCTCGTCCATAAAAGCGCGTCTTGCGGCTGCTGCGGATCATGGGTCGAACATCTGCGCCGATCCGGTTTTGCCGTCGAAGTCCGGAACGAGGACGACATCGGCCCGGTCAAGGCGCGCGTTGGTGTCCCCTACGGTAAGGGCTCGTGCCATACCGCTGAGGTCGGCGGTTATTTCATCGAAGGGCACGTGCCGGCGGAGGACATCAAGCGGCTGCTGACGGAACGGCCTGCGGCAAAAGGCTTGACGCTTCCGGGCATGCCAGCGGGTTCCCCAGGTATGGAAATGCCGGACGGCCGGATCGACCCCTACACCGTGGAGATGGTGAACCCTGACGGGAGCACGGCCCCTTTTTCCCGGCACGGCAAAACGGGTTCCTGAAGAAGCATCGGGACTTGACTCTGGACCATGGTCAAGGATCGAGACTGGAGTCGGGTCACGAGGAGCATGCGATCATGATGAAAATCGGCGATCTGGCGAAACGCACGGGCGTGGGCATCGACACGGTGCGTTACTACGAGCGCGAAGGGCTGCTGCCGCAGGCGCAGCGGCGGTCGTCCGGCTACCGGATGTACGACGAGGACGACATCCAGCGTCTGCGTTTCATTCGCCGCGCCAAAGCGTTGGGGTTCACGCTGCCGGAAGTTCGCGATCTGCTCGCATTATCGAGCCGCAAGGACGACGACATGGCCGCGATGAAGGCGGCGGCTCGGCAAAAACTGGTCGATGTCGACGCCAAGATTGCCGAATTGACCCGCATCCGCGACGGGCTCGGCGCTTTGATCGACGCCTGCCCCGGTCAAGGCGCCTTGGCCCGCTGCCCAATCCTGAATGCCATCGCAGAGGAACCCGCATGAAACCGCACGATCACACCGACCATCCCGAACATCCATCCGCCACAGCGCACGCATGCTGCGCGAAGCCCCCTCCCACCGCGACGGGCTTGGTCATCGACCCGGTGTGCGGCATGCAGGTCGACCCTGCTGCAACGCCGCATCATGCCGAACTGGAAGGCATGGCATATCACTTCTGCTCGGCCGGTTGCCGCGAGAAGTTTCTGGCCGCTCCGGAAAAGTATCGTTCGCAGACATCGGTTGCGGTCGCGGAGAAATCTCATGCGATCGAGGGTGCGATCTACACCTGTCCGATGCATCCGGAGATTCGCCAGCCCGGGCCTGGCATCTGCCCGATTTGTGGCATGGCGCTGGAACCCGAGATGCCGAGCCTGGAAGAGGACGAGAACCCGGAACTGCGGGATTTCTCGCGCCGGTTCTGGTGGACGCTGCCGCTGACCGTGATCGTGCTGACATTGGCCATGCTCGGTCACCGCATTGAGGCACTGTCGACCGGGACGCGCACGTGGCTGGAGCTCGTTCTCAGCACACCGGTGGTGCTGTGGGCGGGGTGGCCTTTCTTCGCACGCTGCGTGCAGTCGGTCCAAAACCGCAGCCCCAACATGTGGACCTTGATCGGCATCGGTGTGGCCGCGGCTTTCGGCTACAGCGTCGTGGCCACCATCGCCCCCGGCCTCTTTCCCGAATCGTTCCGCGAGCACGGCCGCGTCGGCGTGTATTTCGAGGCCGCGGCGGTCATCGTGTCGTTGACCTTGCTGGGCCAGTTGCTCGAACTGCGGGCGCGATCGAAAACCTCGGCTGCGATCAAGGCTCTCCTGGGCTTGGCGCCGAAAACCGCGCGCCGGGTCCGCGAGGACGGCGCCGAGGAGGACATTCCGCTGGAGCACGTCCATGTCGGCGATCGCCTGCGGGTGCGGCCGGGCGAAAAGGTGCCGGTCGACGGCATGGTGCTGGAGGGGCGCACGAGCATCGACGAGTCGATGCTGACCGGTGAGCCGATTCCGGTGGAAAAGGTGCCGGGCGAGCGCGTCATCGGCGCGACCATCAACGGGACCGGCAGCCTGATCGTTCGCGCCGAGAAGGTCGGATCGGGCACCGTGCTGGCGCAGATCGTGCAACTCGTCGCGCAGGCGCAACGCTCGCGGGCGCCTATGCAGCGAATGGCCGATCGGGTCGCCTATTGGTTCGTCCTTGCAGTGTTCGGCATCGCCCTCGCGACGTTCTTCGGCTGGGGGCTGTTCGGTCCGGAACCGTCGTGGACCTATGCCGTGCTCAACGCGGTCTCGGTATTGATCATCGCCTGCCCATGCGCGCTGGGGTTGGCGACGCCCATGTCGATCATGGTGGCTACTGGCCGCGCCGCCCAGGCGGGCGTGCTGTTCCGCGATGCGCAAGCGATCGAACAACTGCGCACCATCGATACCCTCATCGTCGACAAAACCGGGACACTGACCGAAGGCAAGCCCGCATTCCGCGACACCATTTCGGCCGAGGGCTTCGATTCCGACGAACTGCTGCGTCTCGCCGGGAGTCTGGAACAGGGCAGCGAACATCCCTTGGCGGAGGCGATCCTCGCCGAGGCCAGGCGTCGGGAACTGCCGCTCTCGACCGCTGCGGACTTCGATTCGATCACGGGCCAAGGCATGCGCGGTCGCATCGACGGGCGGGATGTCGCGCTGGGCAATCAAGCGCTGATGACGTCGATCGGTGCGGACATCGCAGCCGTGCGAAGCAGCGCCGAACATCTGCGCGCACAGGGCGCCAGCGTGATGTATCTCGCGGTCGACGGGCGATTGGCGGGCGCGATCGCCGTGGCCGACTCGATCAAGCCGACAACGCTCGCCGCACTGAATGCCTTGCGCGCCGACGGCCTGCGCCTGGTGATGGCGTCTGGCGATGCGCAGGCCACGGCAGAGGCCGTCGGGCGCGAACTCGGTATCGAGGACGTCCGCGGCGGTGTGCGCCCGCAGGACAAGGCCGAACTGGTGCAGCAACTGCGCGCCCAAGGTCGTCGCGTGGCGATGGCGGGCGACGGCATCAACGACGCTCCGGCGCTCGCGGCGGCCGATGTCGGCATCGCGATGGGTACAGGTACCGATGTGGCGATGTCCAGCGCGCAGATCACGCTTGTGAAAGGCGACCTGCGTCGGATCGTTCAGGCACGAGCGATTTCCAACTCGACTGTGGCCAACATGAAACAGAACCTTGCCTTCGCCTTCATCTACAACGCCATCGGCGTTCCGATCGCCGCGGGCGTGCTTTATCCGATCTTCGGCCTGCTGCTCAGTCCCATGATCGCCGCGCTCGCCATGAGCCTGAGTTCGGTCTCCGTGGTCGCCAATGCGCTGCGATTGGCGCGAACGGCGGTGCCCGACCTTCACCCATCCGACGTCCGCCATGCCGAGCCGGTGCGCGGCGCGTCCGGGCATTGACGGCTCATTATCCTTATAGGAGATCCCCCATGAAACATCTTGCAACAGCCTCCCTGCTCGCGCTTTCCCTGTTCGCAGCTACGGCCTCGGCCGCCGGCCCGAGCACGCCGCCTTCGACCCCAAAACCCACCACCGGTCACATGGACCACGGCAAGATGGATGGCCACCATGACAAGCCGGATGACAAAGTCGGCGAGTTCGCAACGCTGGATGCCAACAAGGACGGCAAGCTGTCCAAGGCGGAACTGTCCAAGCACAAGCTCGGACCGCATTTCGGCATGCTCGACGCCGACAAGAATGGCACCTTGAGCCCGACCGAGTTCGCAGCTGGCAAGGCGATGTGACTCTCGGTTGCGAAGGGGCGCTGTATGCGCTCCTTCGCTCTCGTGATCTGATTTTCAAGGAGGTCTGAAATGTCCAAGCATTCGCATTCCATGCATAGCGGCGGTCACTACGGACGCCTGCTGGCCATGATGGCTCTTTCGTTCCTGGCGATGTATGCGTTGATGTACGCGATGGTCGATCGTTGGGCCAACGTCTACGGCAACATCAACCAGTTCTACATGGCTGGCCTGATGGCAGCGCCCATGCTGGTCATCGAGCTTCTGCTGATGGCGAAGATGTATCCGAATCGCAGATGGAACCTGCTGCTCGCGATCGGCGCCTTGATCTTCATGGCGGCCTGCTGGTTCGGAATTCGGGAGCAAGCGGCGGTGAACGACCGGCAATTCATCCGTTCCATGATCCCGCATCATGCCGGCGCGGTCTTGATGTGCGAGCAGAACCGCCTGAGCGATCCGGCATTGCAGCGCCTGTGCGACGACATCGTCCAATCTCAGCGCTCCGAAATAGCGCAAATGAAGGAACTTCTCGAGAAAGCGCCCTGAATGATCCGCAACAGTTTCGCTAAGGCGTCAAGGAAAGCACGGGTCGCTTCCGAAGTGCGTTATGCGCTCGATGCGCCTGCAGTTGCGGGACGGCCTGGCCTTTCTCCGCACAATTCCGCCATTGCGGCGCAAATGCTCGCCTGGTGCCGCCTCATACGATCTCCAACTTCTCAAGGGAACACGGTCATGCTGAAAGAATTTCTGCTGGTAACTGCGCTGTTCGCCATGCCTGCTATGGCGATCGGCGAAGTCGGCGACGACGCTGCCGTCAAGGTTGTTTTGGAAAGCTATAAGCAGGCGCTGGAACGGCGCGACCTGTCCGGCGTTGAGCGGCTGTTCGCGTCCGACAACGAAGTAGTCGAATCCGGCAAGGTCGAAGGCAGCTACGCGGACTACCGGGATCACCATATCGGTCCCGAGCTCGGACATTTCGAGTCCTTCTCGTTTTCCGACTACCGCGTTGCGGTTCGCATCGAGGGAGGGATAGCGCTGGCCACCGAGACGTATCGCTACACGATTCGCCTGAAAGGCAAGCCCGACGTCATCGAAAGACAGGGGGTGGCGACGAGCGTGCTGAAGAAGACCGATGGCGACTGGCGCATCGTTTCGATGCACAGTTCGTCGCGCACCCCAAAACCGAAACCGCCGGTGACGCCATGAGCATGTCTTCAGAATCGATAGTGGCGATTCTCCTGATATCATCCGCCCAGGCTGGTTGCACCCCGAATCGCCCGGAATCGAATGGGTCCGGTGAAGATGCGTCGATCACGGGATGGTATATCGAGCATGCTGGGCAGGCCACGCTGCAGAGGTGTGGGCGAAACGAAACTCTGCGGATATCAGGACCGTCAAAACTGAGGGAAAAGGCGGGCGCTTTCGGACTGATCGAAGGCAATCCGGTCTATGTCCGCGTCAAAGGCGAAATTTCCGGTGCTACCCTTTCCATCAGCGATGTCGAGCAGTTCGGCTCGCCCGAGCCTGTTATGGACTGCGCGATGACAGGCGTGGTCATTCTCGACGGCAAATGAGATGGAGGCACCATGGAAGGGAACGCAATTGGATCATTGATCAAACTTTGGCGCGACGATCCAAGCGGCACCTATCGCAGTTGGTTTCTCTGGGAGGAACGGCTGAAGAATTTCCGATCGATCCGTCGGGGACTGCAGCTTGTCGTGCAGGAGATCGAGGAGGGTCGCTTCGGGAACCTGTATCGAGGATCGTCCCTTGAAACCGTCGTGGCGGCGGTTGCCGAACAGCGCCAGATTTTCCGGGGCGCGGACCATGCCTTTCTATGGAAGCCTAAGCTGCGCATTCCCGACATTTACGAGAATCTGGAGAACCAGCGCGCATTCGCGCGTTTCTTGCATGACTGTGCCTGCTGCAACCAGGAAGCCGATGTGTTGCGCGCGATTCGGCAGTTGGATTCCAGTCGGATCAAGGGGCTCGGGCCGGCCGCCGCGAACCTGCTCTACTTCCTTCATCCGACTATCGTTCCGCCTTTCAATACCGCCATCGTGAAGGGCTACAACATGCTGACGGGCGCCAAGGTCAAACTTGGGAAGTGGGACGAGTATCTCGCGATGCGTGCAGGCATGCTGACGCTCAACCAGGAGCATCGCGCACTGCTGTCGAACGACATGGGCGCGATCGCAGGTTTCCTATACGACTTGGGAAACGGACGTTATCCGGTTCCCGACATGGCGAATACCGACGATGGCAAGGCACGTTGGGAGGAGCAGTTGTCCACGATTCGCAATCTCGGCGCCTCGGAAGCTCGCGCGATGCAGCAACGTGCAGACAACGATCATACCCATACCGAAGTCCAGGGATGGCTGAGAGATCTGGGGCAAGCGCTGGGTTACGGCATCTGGATCGCAAGCAACGATCGCAGTCGGGAGTATGCCGGCGGCAGGCTCTGCGACGGGTGCCTGACGGAGTTGCCGTCGTCGATCACGGAGCATGCTGCGGAAGCGGTCCGTCTGATCGACGTCATGTGGGTGGATACCGTGAGCGGGAGAATCGCAGCGGCCTTCGAGGTCGAGCACAGCACCAGCATTTACTCTGGGATTGTTCGAATGCTCGATCTCGCTCTCGGCGTTCCGGAGCATACCGCTGGACTCTACGTGCTCGTCGCTCCGGATGCGCGCGAAGCCGAGGTGCGTTCACAGTTCTCCCGTCCGGCCTTCCTCAGAGTCGCCGAGTTGAATCTGCGTTACCTGCCCTACGGCCAACTGAAGTACCACCGTGAGGCCATCGCCCGGTTCGGGACGGGGCTGAAAGGGATCGAATCGATCGCTCACAAACTATCGCGTTGATAGATTGCACTAGTGCCGGAACCCGGTTGAGCATTGAGTGCGGGATTTCCCTCAGAACAACGCCGGGCGAAAAACGCCCGGCGTTGGTGACAATGCCATGCGGGAGAGTGCATGGCCATGTCGGGGGCAACGTTGAACCACCAGCTCAGTCGCCGAGCAGTTCCGTGTGCTCATGGCCCGGCGCAAGGATCACCTTGTGAATCCAGACACCTCCGCGGCCGTCCGGAGCGACCCAGGTTTCGTCGAACACGCCGAAGCTGATGCGCATGCCGAGCGGCTTGCCGCCGGCCATCGTCAACTGCTGGGGGCTGACCGCGGTGGACGCGAGACTGGTCGTGCTGGCGTAGCTGTCGGTGTGCCCGTAGATCGTGACCAACTGCGCGTAGTCGTGGGAATTCGGCGAGACGCTTGATGCCGATTGCGAGTAATCCATGCAGGTCGACTGTGAGGTTCCGTTCGTGCTGGTGTGATTCAGTCCGAGCAGATGACCGAGCTCCTGACACATCACGTGCCACCGCTGATTCTGGCTCGCGAAGGAGGAAGCATAGCTGTCGTTCATCTTGGACGTGCCGGTGGAGATGTGACCACGACTGTCGAGATTGATCGATGCGAGACCAAGCCAGCCATTCTGGCCGTAAGTGTAATTGCAGGAACGGATCTTTCCGGCAGGCGCGGGGCAGCTGCTGCGCGTGGCGGTCGAAGAATCCGAACTGCTCACGACCATGTCGAGCTTCGTGGATTGCGACCACTGCGAGAGCGCACGCGAAAGCTCATCGTCCCAGTCCGTGGTGTTGCTGTCGATCACCCTCAGGGTGAAGGAGCTGCCGGTGCGTGCCCAGTGGTAGTTGCTCCAACTGTGGCTTGCATACGCCGCGAACGAGGTCGTGGCGACCGCTGCAGCAATAATTCCGTTGCGCAAGATGCTTCGAGCTTTCATCGTGGTTCTTCTCCGTAATTTGTTGGATGATGTGTAATGAAAGTGATGCGGGAATGTTTGGCGATACTGTCCGTCGTGTATGGGCAGCGCGCCAAATCTAAGTTCATTCGCAGTTAATACAAGTCGCAACGCAGCAAAAGTATTGAGTCTATAGCGCGGCCTAGACTCTAGAGTTCGCCTTGCGAAAACTGATGTGGCTTGGTTAGGCGCCTGCGATGATTGGCGCGTTTGCGATTCACTGACCCTTCTCCCGAGAGTCAAGGCTGACACTTGAAGCAGCGCGGCGGCAGGCTTTAGACGTTCGCCAGCAGATATACCCTTCGAGGATGGTCCAAATACAGGACTATTCATATCAATCGAGCGCAGACCAGAGGTGCGGCATCGCGCTTGACCAAAATCAATGTGTTTCGTTTGAAGATGTACTAGACTCGCAACTATGGTGATTTCCTGCCGCCCTGGCCAGAGCGTCACGCCGAATGACTGCATGCCATTTCGGTCGAAGGGGGGCGGATGACAAAAGCACTGCTAGGAATGCGCACAAATCGCCATCGCATTCGCATGGCGTGCCTTGCTTTCTGTGCATTGCTACTGCAACAGATCGCTTTGCTCGCTTACGCCTGTCCTGCCGTCTTTCCCGCTCCCGCATCTGAGACGCCCATGGTCGGCTGCGAAGACATGCAGATGCCAGACCCGGAAGCCCCGGTGCTGTGCCAGCAGCACTGCCAGCGCGATCAGTTGACCAGTCCAGACCTCAAATCCCCCCAGGTGCCGCCGCTGGCCCTGCCGCCGCCGCATTTCGCCCTGACCGAAGCCCTGCTGCCCCCGGTTCGGTCGCAGCATTACAAAGACGTTCCCCTTTACCAGTCCGATCCTCCACCGGCGCAGCGCTTCTGTAGCCTGCAGATCTAGACCCAGACTACGACCTGTCCCGCGCTGCCGCTTGCCGGCGGCGCGTATGTCGTTACCTGTCTGGAGGTCTTATGTCCATGTTTTCAAGTCTGCGCTTGATGCGTAGCACACGCCGTTGGCCCGCATGGCTGATGGTGCTTGGCTTTCTTTCCGTTTCGCCTGGGATCGTTGCTGCCGAGGTGTCGTTCGATGACGCCCTGCGACTGGCGGTCGAGCGCGCGCCCCTGCTTCGTGCCCGTCAGTCGCAGGAGACGGCGGCCCGAGAAGAGTCCGCCCGCGCGGCGGCCTTGCCCGATCCCACGTTGACGTTTGGCCTGAGCAACTGGCCGGTCACTGGTTCCGATGCGTTCGACCTGCGGGCCGACGACATGACCATGCAGCAGATCGGTGTGATGCAGACGTTTCCCGCGCGCGCGAAACGGCAAGCGCGCCAATCGGTTGCGAATCGCACGGTCGAACTGGCGCAGGCACAGTCGAACGCCGAGCGGTTGGCGGTTCGCCAATCGGCCGCGCTGGCATGGCTCGATCAATGGGCGGCCCAGCGCGAGGTCGTTGCGCTGCAGGGACTTCGGGAGCCGGCCACGCTCGCTGCCAGAACCGCGAAGGCGCGACTGGCGGGCGGGACGGGGAGCGCGACCGACGCGTTGGCGGCGCAAGCGGCGACGCTGGAGTTGGAGCGCCGACTCGATGCCGCCGAAGCCGGATTGCACGCTTCGCGCGCCGGCTTGGCGCGCTGGCTTGGATCGGGTGCGGATGTGCGGGTGTTCGGCGATCCACCGGATGTCCGTGTGCTGCCGATCGATCCCGCCGCGATACTCGCTTCGATTGATCGCCAGGGCCCGCTGCTGGCCTGGCAGGCACGGGAAGCGATGGCCGATAGCGCCATCGATGCCGCCATCGCCGAGAAGCGTCCCGACTGGAGCCTCGGCACGACCTACGGGCGTCGCGAACGGATGCCCAGCGGCGGACAGCGCAGCGACATGCTGATGGTCGAGGTTTCCATCGATCTCCCCCTGTTCGCGCGGGATCGGCAGGACCGGGGCGTCGCCGCGCGTCGGGCCGAACGGGAGGCCGTTGCGGCCGAGCATGAAGATGCGCGCCGGGCGCAGACCGAGGCGGTCCGTCGCGCATTGGCCCAGTGGCAGGGGCTGCAACGTCAGGTCGCTCGCCTGGAGACCGACACCCTGCCGCTCGCGCGCGACCGCAGCCGAACGGCGCTGGCGGCTTACGCCGGGGGCGGCGATCTGCAGCCGTGGCTGGACGCGCGCCGCGACGAACTCGAATCGCACCTGGAACACGCCCGACGCCTGGGCGAACTCGGCCGCGCCTGGGCGGCGCTGGCCTATCTGCTGCCCGATGAGGAGACCCGGCCATGACCCGCACCACAATCCGATTGACGCTGCTCGTGTGCGGCATCGTGCTCTTCGCTGTTGGGCTGGCCGGCGGCACCTGGTGGGCGCGACGAAGCGCAGGCCACGGAGCTGACATGGCGGACACCCCGACAGCGGCCACGCCGGAACGGAAGGCCCTGTACTGGTACGACCCAATGGTGCCGGATCAGCACTTCGACAAACCGGGCAAGTCGCCGTTCATGGACATGGCACTGGTCCCGAAATATGCCGATGAGACGCTCGACGGCGGCGTGCGCATCGATCCGGGCCTGCAGCAGAACGTGGGCATCCGCACCGCGCAGGTCGAAACAGGTCGTTTGGCGGCGGGCGTCCGCGTGCCAGGCACATTGACTTGGGATCTGCGCTTGGAGTCGGTGGTAAGCGCCCGTGTCGAAGGCGTCGTCACCCGTGTGCAGGTCAAGGCACCTTACACGCCGGTGCGCCGCGGTCAGCCGCTGGTGTCGTTACTGGCGCCGGGCTGGCGCAGCGCGATCGCCGAAGCGGAGGCGCTGCAGCACGCGCAGTCCGTCTCCGCGCGGGAACTGCGGTCGGCCGCTCAGCAACGGTTGCGCGTGCTCGGTGTTCCGCCAGGCGGCGTCGCGCGCGACGGTAGCGTGACGCTGGGCGCGACGGACGATGGCATCGTGACCGAGGTGCTGGTCCGCGAAGGCCAGACTGTCGTGCCGGGGACGCCATTGTTTCGTATCAACGGCACCGCCACGGTGTGGCTGGAGGCGGCGATCCCGCAGGCCAGTGCGCTGCGGATGCTCCCAGGCACACCCGTCGAAGCCACGATCAACGCGGTGCCGGGCCAGACGTTCATGGGCGAGGTCGAGACGCTGTTGCCCGTGGTCGATGCCGTCAGCAGGACGCAACCTGCGCGCATCGTGTTGCGCAATCCCGACGGCGTTCTCGCGCCGGGGATGTTCGCCGACGTGGTGCTGCAAGCGGATGCTGGTGCGCCGGTGCCGTTGATCCCGAACGAGGCGTTGATCGCGACCGGCGACGACAGCCGGGTGATCGTGCAGACGGCGACGGGCGGGTTCCGCCCGGTCCGCGTGCGCACCGGCCGCAGCGGCGGTGGGCGCACCGAGGTCCTCGCCGGGCTGGATGGCGGCGAACGCGTGGTCGTCTCCGGCCAGTTTCTGATCGACTCCGAGGCCAGCCTGTCCGGCGCGTTGGCGCGCATGGGTGAGGCGCCGGCACCACCTGCCCAAGCCGCGATGCCGAAGAGGGAAACCGCCGTGCAGGCATCCCCGCATCCGCAAGCCACGTCCGAACCGATGTCGGACATGCGCACCAAGCCAGATGCGCGCTCAACGATGCCGAAACCCCGCCACGCGCAGCCCACAGCGAACAAGCCGCCAGCACGCACATGCCCGGTGGCGTACTGGTACGACCCGATGGTGCCGGAGCAGAAGTTCGACAAGCCGGGCAAGTCGCCCTTCATGGACATGCAACTGGTCCCTAAATTCGCGCCCGGAGCGGCGACGGACTGCACCATCCGCGACGTGAAGGCGGATGGCGGGGAGGTGCAGCCATGATCGCCCGCCTCATTCAAGCCTGTATCGCCAACCGCGTGCTGGTGCTCATCGCGGCCGCGCTGCTTGCCGTCGCTGGCGTGTGGTCCGTCAGTCGGACGCCGCTGGACGCACTGCCGGACCTGTCCGATACGCAGGTGATCATTCGCACCCAATGGCCTGGACAGACGCCGCGCATCGTCGAGGATCAGGTGACCTATCCGCTCGCCACGACCATGCTGTCCGTGCCTGGCGTGAAGGCAGTGCGGGGGTTTTCGTTCTTCGGCGATTCCTTCGTCTACATCCTGTTCGACGATGACACCGATCTGTATTGGGCGCGTTCGCGGGTGCTGGAATATCTGAGTCAGGTCCGCGAGCGGTTGCCGCAAGGTGTCAACCCGGCACTGGGGCCGGACGCGACTGGCCTGGGCTGGATTTACCAGTACGCACTCGTCGATCGTACCGGGCAACACGATGTCGGCGAACTGCGCGCGCTGCAGGACTGGTTCCTGCGCTACGAGCTGAAAACCATTCCCGATGTCGCCGAAGTCGCCAGCGTTGGCGGTGCAGTGCGCGCCTGGCAGATCGTGCCGGACCCGCAGGCGCTCGCCGCCCAGGGCCTCTCCGTCGCACAACTGATCGATGCCGTCCGTGCCGCCAACGGCGCCACCGGCGGCTCGGTGATCGAACAGGGCGAAGCCGAACTGATGGTGCGCAGCGAAGGCTATCTGCGCAGTGCGGAGGATTTCGAGCGGGTGCCGGTCGCATCGGCTGATGGCGTGCCGGTGCTGCTGGGCGAAGTCGCGACCATCTCGCGTGGACCCACCTTCCGTCGTGGTATCGCCGAACTCGACGGCGAAGGGGAAGTGGCCGGCGGTGTGATCGTGCTGCGCACCGGCAAGGATGCGCTCAGCGCCATCGAGAACGTCAAGGCGCGACTGAAGGAACTGCAGGCCAGCTTGCCGGAAGGCGTGGAAATCGTGCCGGTCTACGACCGTTCCGAACTGATCCACGACGCCGTACGCAATCTCACGCACAAGCTCGGCGAGGAATTCCTGGTCGTGGCCCTGGTGTGCGCGCTGTTCCTGTGGCACCTGCGTTCGGCGCTGGTGGCGGTGATCACCCTGCCGCTCGGCGTGCTGGCTGCCTTCGTCGTGATGCACGCGCAGGGCATCACCGCTAACCTGCTGTCGCTGGGCGGCATCGCCATCGCCATCGGCGCGATGGTGGATGCGGCGATCGTCATGATCGAGAACGCGCACAAGCATCTGGAGCACTGGCGCGAGGCGCATGGTCGCGAGCCGGAGGGTGAGGCCCGATGGCAGTTGATGGCACAGGCCGCCGCCGAGGTCGGCCCGGCGCTGTTCGCCAGCCTGCTGGTGATCACCCTGTCGTTCGTGCCGGTGTTCGCGTTGCAGGCGCAGGAGGGGCGGCTGTTCTCGCCGCTGGCTTACACCAAGACCTACGCGATGGCGGCGGCAGCCGGTTTGTCGATCACGCTGATTCCGGTGCTGATGGGCTACCTGATCCGGGGACGCATCCGGCCCGAACGCGACAATCCGATCAATCGCGTGCTGATCGCCGGGTATCGGCCGGTGCTGGATGCGGTGCTGCGGTATCCGCGCCTCACTCTGGCATCAAGCGGCGTGCTGCTCGCGCTGACCGTCATTCCTTACGTCCGCATCGGCAGCGAATTCATGCCGCCCATGGAAGAAGGCTCGCTGCTGTACATGCCCACGGCGCTGCCGGGCCTCTCGGCGGACAAGGCACGACAACTGCTGCAACTCAGTAACCGGATGATCAAGACCGTCCCCGAGGTGGCGCACGTCTTCGGCAAGGCGGGCCGTGCCGAGACCGCGACCGACCCGGCACCGGTCGAGATGTTCGAGACGACCGTAACTTTCAAGCCACGCGACCAGTGGCGCGCGGGCATGACCCCGGAAAAGCTGCGCGCCGAACTGGACGCCGCGGTGAAGGTGCCCGGGCTCACGAACCTGTGGGTGCCGCCGATCCGCAACCGCATCGACATGCTCGCCACCGGCATCAAGAGCCCGATCGGCATCAAGGTGACGGGGCCGCAGATCGAGGGCATCGCGCAATTGAGCACCGAGGTCGAACGTGTCGCCAAAACCGTGCCCGGCGTGAATTCCGCGCTGGCCGAACGCGTCGCGAGCGGACGCTACGTGGATATGCGGATTCGTCCGGAGGCCGCTGCCCGTTATGGGCTGAATCAAGCCGAGCTGCAAATGTTGATCGCGACCGTGGTCGGTGGCGATCCCATCGGCGAAACCATCGAGGGCCGCGAACGCTATCCCATCGTCCTGCGCTACCCGCGCGGACAACGCGACTCGTTGTCCGCGCTGATGCAACTGCCTGTGGTCGCTCCGGGCGGGGCGCAATTGACCCTGGGGCAAGTGGCGGATATCTCGCTCAGCCCGGGGCCGCCGATGCTCAGAAGCGATGACGGCCGTCTGGTCGGCTACGTCTACGTCGATGTGGCGGGTCGCGATCTGGGCTCGGTCGTCGAAGATCTGCAGCGCGCGGTGGCCTCGCAAGTGAAACTGCCTCCTGGCTACGGGATCGCCTGGTCCGGGCAATACGAGCATCTCCAGCGCGCGCTGGCCCGGCTGCAATGGGTCATTCCGGCAGCGCTGGCGATCATCTTCCTGGTGATCTGGCTGGTATTCCGCCGTTTTGGCGAGGTCGCCATCATTCTGCTCAGCCTGCCGCTGGCGCTGGTCGGCGGGCTCTGGCTGATCTGGACACTGGGCCATGCGGTGTCGATCGCGACGATGATCGGCTTCATCGCGCTCGGCGGCGTCGCCGCCGAGTTCGGCGTGATCATGCTGCTCTACCTGCGACAGGCCTGGGAACGCCGTCTGGCGGCGGGCGAGCCGGCGACCGTCGCGACGCTGGAGGCCGCGATCCGCGAAGGCGCGGTGCTGCGCGTGCGCCCCAAGGCGATGACCGTGGCCGTGATCCTCGCCGGCCTGTTCCCATTGTTCATTGGTTCCGGTGCCGGCTCGGAAGTGATGCAGCGCATCGCCGCGCCGATGCTCGGCGGCATGGTCACCGCGCCGTTGCTGTCCATGCTGGTGATTCCCGCGGCGTATCGCTTGCTGCGCGGGCGAGACTTATCCCGTACTTCGCCCACCGCATCGCCGGCGGGAACCGCGACGTGAGCGGCGCGTTGGTCCGCTCACCTCAACACCACACAACACAGGAGGCCAATCATGAAACGCATCTCCCTCATTGTGGCCTTGGCGACCCTGATCGGGACGCTGAGCGTTTCCGGCACGCTGTCGGCAAGGGAACGCCTCGGCCATGTCACCGAAGCGTCTGGCGACACCTTGCAACTGTGCTTCGATTCACAGGCCGCACAGCCGGCGGCTGGCGAAGCAGTGCGCATTGTCCACCGCATGCACTCGGGCAGCCAAAAATCCGGCCCGATGTTCCGCAGGCGCACCGTCGGTGTGGCGCGGATTGGCGACGATCGATCCGGCCCCTGCGTCGCGGCCACGCTGATCAAAGGAAAAGCGCGTCGTCAGGACGAAGTTCGCAAGTGAAATCGCCGTCTGCCGATGGCGGCAGCGCGGAAGGCGCTGTCGTCATTCCCGTTGTCTCTACTTCAACCCACTCAAGGAAACCCACATGAAACCGACATTCATTCCCTGCGTTCTTGCCGCGCTGCTGCTGGCGGCCTGTTCGCAAACACCAGGCAACGAGGCCGCTGCCGCCAAGGACGCGACCACCGCCAGCGAAATGGCGATGCCTGCTGCCGAACACGCGGCGATGGCAGCACCGCCAAAAACCGCGCCGGATGCGATGGCACAAACAGTCAAGGTCGCGTCCGCAACCGGCATGGTCGAATCCGTCGATGCCGCTGCCGGCAAGATCGTCATCGCACATGGTCCCGTGGATGCGCTGCAGTGGCCTGCGATGACGATGGGCTTCAAGGCCGCGCCCGAGCAGATCGCTGCCGTGAAAGTCGGCCAGAAGGTACGTTTCGAGTTCCAAGCGCAGGGCATGGACGCCACGATCGCGAAAATCGAACCGGCTGAATGAGGGAAGCGCAGCGTGTGGTACTCCTTGGTGCCATGCGCTGCTTTTACAATAAGGAGTGACGACACGCAGGTTGCAATCGTCGTGAGGTGATGCGAGTTCAGCCCGCACTACCGCAGCAGGGACTGTGCTGCTGGATGGGCGGACACGGCACCGTGCCGTAGGAGCAGAACACGCAGCAATCACCCGACTTGGGGCGCAGAAGGGTGTGGCAGGCCAGACATTCGTAGAAGAACTGGCAAGCCATCGTCGGCATTGTCTCGGTCGCCTGGTGTCCGCAGAACGGGCACGTGAGCGTGCTTTGCAACTGCACCTCAGCCACCGTTCTTGCTCGTTACCGCGGTCGCGGGAAACCCGGCGTCGGTAATGGCCTTCGCGATGGCCGCCGGATTGGTGCGTTCGGAATCAAAGCTGACGGTCACGGTGGCCCTGCGAGAGTCGACACGCTTGGCGGTGATGCCGGGCACCTTGTCCAACGCTTTTGCGATGGCGATGCTGCACGCCGGACAGGTCAGGTTCTCCACCTGGAGTACGAGTTGCTTGGGAGTGGCCGCTAAAGCGAATTCCATACACGTCGTCAGCAGAAACCCGAGAAGGATCTTGTGCATATTGAACCCCTACAGTAACCAGCCAATGTAATACGGAAAAAGCAGCAGAAGGACGATCAGGGCAGTAGCGATCCACAGCCAATAACGGCGACGCCGCAGCCGGGCCGGACTGGCGCAAGCACCGTCGACGAGACAGCGTGAAGTCGGGCCGTAGAGCAGCCAGAATGACCAACCCAAGCATGCCAATGTGGCTGCGCTGAACCAGGGACGCCATGCGTCCAAGGCAGTGAGGTTGGCGATCCAAGCACCGCTTACCCCCATCAAAACCAGCAGCAGGGGCACGACGCAGCATACGGACGCACCGATGGCGGCTGCGGCGGCGCCCAGAAGGGCAACGAGCGAGGTGCGGGAGGCGGGCTGGATCATCTGGGTATGGTACTCTCCGTACCAAAGTACGGAGTCAAGCGATGACTGCCAACGCAATGACAATCAGTCGGCTGGCCGCCGCGGCAGGCGTGCATGTCGAGACCGTTCGCTATTACCAGCGGCGGGGGCTTCTGCGCGAGCCGTCACGCGCACCGGGGAGCGTGCGTCGTTACGGGATTGATGATGTTAGCCGATTGCAGTTCATCCGCCGAGCCCAGGCGATGGGATTCAGTCTCGACGAGATTACAGGGCTGCTGGAGGTCAAAGGCCAGCATGCGTGTGAACAGACGCGGCTGCTGACCGAACGAAAGCTGATCGAAGTGCGGCAGCGGCTTCAGGATCTCAGGCGACTAGAAGTCGAACTGGAGAAGCTGGTGGAGCAGTGCCACCATGTTGCGAAGGGGGCTGCCTGCCCAACGCTGGATTTACTCGCACATGCGAGTGATCTGTCATCAGAATCGAGGGCCTGACGATCTGAAGCAGGTCTGCGTGTGTAGGTCTGTTCGTCACCGCCCGCGCGCTGCGCGCTTGGGGGGCGGGCTGATCGAACAGGTCGACCATCCTCCTGAGCCGGTCCTTTTCGGTTTTGCTCATCTGGGTGTACTTGCGGAAAAACTTCAGGTCTTAGGGTGAGGCTTTCACTGGCGGGGTTCACCCAGGAGGATGCCGATGCGTGCCTGCGCGATGAAGCGATAGGGATCCTCGTTGTGCTCGAAGGCATGCGGCGTCATGTCGGTCACCACACGATGCTGGTGGGGTTGGCGGCGATGCGCGCGAGCAGGTCGACCAGCGGCTCGGCCTGCGCGCCCTCCGCGATGGGTGTGAGCAGGGTGCTGCCGGTGTCGATCAGTTCGATGCGGATGACGTCTATGCCGTTGCTGGCATAGGCGACGTGCTTGCGGCCGTCGATCCGGCGCATGAGCGCGTGCGGCGTGCGTGCGCGCAGGACTTCGCGGCGCCATGCGTGCCGACCGCGCTTGCCGGGGACGCGCACCAGCAGGGAGGCGAGGAAGAATTCCTTGACGCGCTTGGGCTTGCGGGAGGGGCTGGTTTTCATGCGGGTCGATGTCCGTGTCGGGGTGGGCATGAACGCGCTGTGCCCGAGGGAAGCCAAGCCCATCGGGCCGGTGTCCGATGTCCTTGTTCAGCCGTCAGAGGCGTTGGCCTTCGCGCCCTTGCGGCCTTGCTCGATGCCGGCGCGGTAGGCCGCTTCCAGCGCATCCCGCAGTTCAAGCACTGAGACTTCATGAAAGTCCAGACTGTCGCGACGGCGGGATTCCAGCGTTTCGATCCGCAGGTGCTGCTGTGCGATGCGGGTCAGGCGTGTGTCGAGGTGTTTCATGTCTTGTGGGCTGATGGCGTGGAGTGCTGCATGAACGCGCTGTTCGGGAAAGAAGCCAAGTCGAATTGGCTTCTTTTTCGGGGATTTCGGCTATCCGAGGCGCGCGACGTAGCGGGCGAAGTCGCCGCCCGAGGGATCGACGTAGAGGTAGGGGCGACCGGGCGCGTGAACTTCGACACAGAGCACGCCGTCGGCGATGTTGCCGCCCTTGCCTCGGAGCCATTCTCGAGAGAGATAGAGGTGTCGCGCGAAAGTGTCGAACTCGGCGGGCGTCATTTCGACCGTTTCGGTGATGAATATGCGCGCGTTGCCGCTGGCGCACATCTCTTCGAGGCTCTCGGGCTTGCGTGCGAAGGGGAGTCGCACGCCGAGTTCTTCGACATGCAGCGTTTCGCCGCCGAACACCAGCGTGCGGGGCGTGCGTTCAATGGTGATGGTCATGGTGGGCATGGGCGTTCTCCGTGTGGGCGTCGGCGATTCGACGCGACCATGAACGCGCTGTGTGCGATGGAAGCCAAGCGCCGCGAGCGCGTAGATCGTCGCCGTACAGGTGGGTGTATCGCGCCCCGCGCACGCGGCACGGGGCGCATGCCGGCATCAGCGGCGGCTCTTTCCCACGATTAGGTCGTAGGCATCCCCCAATCGCGCCAACTGGTCGAGACGGACTTGCGGGCAGAGGCGATCTTCGACAGCGACGATGGCATCGCGCAGCACGTCGCCGCGCTCCGCCAGCGATTGCGCCTTTTCAAGACGCTGCAGTTGAAGCTCGATGTCCGAGCGCGTGGCGGCGAGTGCATCGATCAGCGCGCGCAAATGGCGCTCGCCTTCGTCCTGGGCGGCGGGTCTGTCATCGTTCATGGGCGTCTCCGTGGTGTGTGGCCGCATGAACGCGCTGTCGCCGCGACGAGCCAAGCGCGAAGTGATGTCGCGCTGCGACAACCGGACACCCGTCGTAGAGGGTTCAACCTGTGTATTGACTTCGCGTAGGCACTACGCCAACCGGCGCAGACTGACACGCTCGATGCGGCCGGCGAACGCGGCGTCGGCGGCGATGCGCAGCGCGGTGTTCGCGTTCGCGGTGAGCATTTCGACGAAGGCGCCATTCGCGTTGCGCGTCGCGCCATCGATGGGTGCGACGCCCGCGAGGCCGACGCGTACCGAACCCGCCGTGACCTGGGACAACACCAGTTCGGTGCGGTACACGCCGCCGTCGACGAACGCGAACGGCTGCGTGAGATCGGAGGCGGTACCGGCGACCTTGACCGCGGCGCTACCGGCGATCGACCAGCCGGCGCCGAGCGTCCACGCCGCCGGGGTGTCGAAGTCCGCGTTCGCGAGCTTCTCGCCGCATTCGCAGGCGATCGTCCAGACGTGCCGCTGGTGGGACACGAGTACGCCGCGGCGACTGTCGACCTCGACGCGGACGGTGGCGTCGTTGGCCAGCAGCACCTCGACCGTATGACTCGTCCCGACGATGCCCGTTGTCTCGTGCAGCACCGCCCCGCTCAGCGCGTGCAGGACACGCACGGTCGTCGTCGTGCCCGGCTCCGGGCCGATGCTGCCGGCCTCATGTTCGATCAGGCGATCGCCCTGCAACACGCGATCGCGGTGCGCCCAGGCGAGGTCGAGTCGCGCGAACGCCGTCGCCGGCCCTGCGGCGCCGTTGATCCGCAACCGGCCCGGCGGATAAGGCCGGGCGTGGCGCGCGTCGAGTCGCACCTGCGCGACCGGCGCGAGTGCGGGATCGAGCGTGCCCTGTTGCGTGCGCGTGAGCAGTTTCGCCTGGACGGTATCCCCGGCAAGGTATTCGGTCGGATCGGCGCCGACGTAGGTGTCCGTGAACCACACCCGCGCACCCGCCGCATGCGCCACCGGCACGGTATCGACGCACCCTCGCGCGATCGTGAGCGTCCCCGTGACGGGATCGAGGGCATCAATCCGCACCAGTTCCTCGTCGATCAACGCCTCGCTGCCGACGGCAACCAGATCCAGATCGCGCGTGTCCGCCAGCGTCGCGACCGTGTCGGTTGGCCCCAGCGCGCCCGCGAGGGTCGCCGTGGCGGAGAAGTCCCCGCCCGCGACCTCGACGAAGTCGCCCGCGCCGGTGCGCGTGACGAGCGTGTAGCCGTAGGCAGGCCCGTTCGGGCGTGCGCCGAGCGCGACCACGAACCCGGCATCGTCCTCGACCTGCGCCAGATCCGCAGGGCGCAGGCGACCGGCCAGATCGCGATACGTCGCTTCGACCAGGCGCTGCGCCGGCAGCGGCTGCGGACGCGTGTCCGGCGGCGTCCACGGCCCGATCACCGGCCGCAGATAGGTGGTCGCCGCCATGCCGTCGATGTCCTGCACCAGCGTGAGCGCGAGCGCGCCGTCGGTGCGCGTGCCCTCGTCCACCTCCAGCACCCGCACCGGCATGCGCAGTACGCCCTTCCGTCGCCAGGACAGCGCGAGCACGTCGCCGCGCTTCACGCCCCACCAGCGGCGGTCGACGGTGAGTTTGATCCGCTGCAGCAAGCTGCTGGCGGCAGCGGTCTCGCGCGCGGCGACGCGCTCGCACAGCGTGCGGTTCCACAGACCCGGCAGCGTGCGCCGGTCGGCGACGACGCGGCCCTGCGCCTGGACGTTCGCCATGTTCTGGAAGGTCGCGGCGAGTTCGAGATTCGTGACGCAATCGCGGCCGAGCACGGTGACTTCGTTCACCGAGCCATCGAGCAGCGGCGTTTGCCAGCTCTCCAGCGCGAGCACGCTGGTTTCGTCGAGCAGGGGCAACGTGGCGACGTCGTAGTCGGGTCGGAACAACCGGTAGACGAACTGGCCGCGCATCGGATCGAACGCCCACAGCCCACCGACGTGGGTGTTCACCGTCTGCAGAAAATTCCCGATCGAGTCCCCGCGCCGCCAACCGAGGCACAACCCGAACGCCTCGTCGTGCAACTGCTCGGCCGCGCGCAGAAAGCTATCGCCATCGATCAGGGCGGGATCGAGCCCACAGCCCCACACCGTGTCGGTCAGGCACTGGTAGTGGATGTGCGCCGCGTTCATGCCGCGACCGATGCGCGCGAGCTGCGGCTGCCACACCGGCGTCGACCAGCCCTGCACGAAGCGCCCCCAGCGCTTGGCCCAGAGCTTCAGGTAAGGGTTCATCGCCCCGACCATTCCGCGGTACAGCGTGGTGCAGAGCCCGCGCGCGGCAGGCCACGGTCCCGGCACCTGCTGCTGCAGGTAGGGCACCGGCAGCTGGTCCGGCTCGCCCATGCGGATCTGCAGCGTGCCGACGAGCCCGCCTTCCTTCTTGTCGCCGCCGAACAGTTGCGGCAGGTTGATCGCCAGGGTGCCGCTGCCGGCGCGTTCGCCCTCGAACACGGTCTGGCCGCCGACCTTCACGCCTGCGAGGTAATCGTTCGGGCCGATCGACTCGCCCATGTACAGGTACATGAAGTGGCGATAGCCGATCGTCGGCTTGCTCGACTTACCCATGCTTCACCGCATCACGTCGCACACTCCACGCGCGCAGGCGCTGCGCGAGGCTTCGATGCGGCGGCGAGACGACGATCGGGCGCAGCGTCGGGATCACGATCGGACGTCGCCGCCAACGCCCACGCACGAGCGCGCGCAGATCGAGACCCCACAGCGCGTGGAAGACGCCGGCCGCGATGCCGAATGCGCCGAACGGGCGTTCGCCCGTGACCCACAGCCAGACCCCGGAGAGGATCGACACCACGCAGGCGACCACGATCCAGCCGCGATACATCGACTCACGTCGCATCGCGTATCACCGCTTCCCCACCCGCCTGCTCTGCGCGCGCGATCTCGATCACTCGTACGACGAAGGGATCGTCGTGCAGGTGGGGATGGTCGTCGACAGCGATGCCGTCCTCGCACAGCACGTGCAGATCGATGCCGTGCTGGCGACACCACGCGCGAATGCCCGGCGTGCAGAGCGGCCCACCTGCCGGATCGATCGCGCGCACATGGCGGAGGTGAATGCGCAACTCGCGCTTCGACGACGTGCTGTTCGACGGCGCGCAATTCGACGGCATGATCACTTGCCGCCACTGGCCTTGATCGGCGTGGTGCGCAGATCGCCGTAGGCGAGCACGTTCGGATCGTCCACCCACACCTCGCCGAAGATCACCATGACCTCGCGGCCTTCTTCGGCGGTCGGCACCGAGAAGTCGGCGAGCGACGGCGGCTTGGTCGATTGCGGCTTGGGCCGCATCGCGATGCTGATGGCGATGGAGAGAATCAGCACGAAGACGTAGATCCACATCGTGGAAAGGTTCCTGGGGCGCGGGACGCGCGCAGCCGCCGTCCGGCGCATGCGCCAAGCAGTGCGTCGCGGGGGAATGGATCAGAAGACCGGGTCGCTGCCGAAGGGATTGCGCATGCCCTTCAAGGTCGGCTGGCCGCCGTAGTTCAGTTCATTGCGGAATTTGGGGCAGCCGTTCGGCCCGAGCGTGCGATCGCAGCCGGGGAACGCGACGACGCGCGCATCCGGCGTGAGTGCGGCCGGGGTGAGCAGGCGCAGGGTGGCGCCGACGTGGCTGACCACGAAACGACGTTCGACGCCGAGCGCCGCCGTCCACTGCAGCACGCCGCCGTCGAAGTGGCCGTCGTCGAAGGCATCGAAGGCGGCCGAGACGACGGTGTAGCCGGTCGCATCGCTCAGGATCGCGGGGACGGCATGCGCGTCCGGATCGGCGTTGCACAATCCGAGCCCCTGGCTGTAGAGCACCAGCGGACAGTTCGACTGCCAGCTGCGGCGCAGGCCGAGGGTCTCGACGGCGGCGGCGAGCGATTCGCAGCGCAGCTTGGCGACGCTGTGGGTCTCGTCCAGATTGGCGACATGCCCGGTCCAGCCCAGGCGTACCTGGCCATCGCGCACCCGCACCCGCTTGAGGTCCAGGCGCAGGCGCAGCCCCGGCGGCACGGGGCGGAACAGGTTCAGCAGCGGCAGATCGAGCGGCGCGGTGATCTGCAGCGCGTTCTTCGATTCTTCCGCCGACTGCACGATCTTCTCGCGCGTCAGCGTGATCGGGGCGTAACGCTGACCTTCGACGATCGCTTCGCGTTTGGCGTCGGTGTAGCGCCAGTGGTGCAAGCCGATCGAGAAGTCGTACAGCTCGATCTCGCGCGAGAGCAGGCCCATGCGTGTGGACTCAGGGTTCTTCCGCCGGAATCCCGGCGAAGGACACGGCGCAGTCGAGCAGACCGTCGCTGTCGGCGTGGTGGCGCAGTTCGACCGTGTCGCCCGCCAGCGAGACCAGCGCCAGCCAGCACACCAGCCGGACCCGGTCGGGTGCGATCACGCGGCCCAGCGCTGCATCGAGCCTCAGCCGTTCGGCCGCATCGCCGTTGGCGAGCGTGAGTTCGCTCGACGCTTCGATGGCGCGGTAGAACACGGCGCCATCGACCAGTTCGATGCGAACGTGGCGACGCCCCGCCTGCTGGCGCAGGCTGCGCGCGACGCCGCAGGCGGCGACGGTGAGCGTGAGCGCGGTCTCGCCGATCGTCTCGGTCACCTCCAGATCGTCGGTCCAGGTCGGCAACCACAGCGCCTCCGCCCGCCCCTGCAGGCCATAGAGCAGGCTGCGGTGACCCGCGCGTTCGGCGCGGCCGACCAGCCGCCACGCATGCGACTGCGTGGTCCACATCAGGCCCGACGCATCGTCGACCTGCGTGCGGCCGACGTCGCCATCGAGCAGATCGAAGCGACGGGCCAGGATCGCGCTCGGGTCACGGGTTTCGTCCGGGCGGTGTTCGAGCACGGGGAAGCCGCGATAGCGCGTCGCCGGCAGTGCAGGCCGCCAGTCGCAGGGTTCGGTCGCCTCGAAGCGCAGTTGCGTGGACATCAGCCGGTCGGTGTGGCGCCGTAACTCCGGCGCGTCGGTCAGGCGCGCGGTGCGGCACGGGATCAGGCGTGTGCCGACCGGCCACGCGCGGCGCGTCGGCGCGCGCAGCGTCATGCGACCGTTCGCGATCTGCGCGACTTCGACCAGTTCGTAGGTCGCCACGTCCCGCCAGAGCATGGCGAGGCTACCGACCGCGAAATCGAGGCCCGCGGTGTCGACCGGGATCTCGGTCACACCCGCGGCGAGCGGCGCACGAAGGTGCGTCGTGTCGACGAACACAGGCAGCGCCCACACCCGCGCCGTCCAGTCGAACAGCGCGTACTCCACCCAGCGGCGTTCGACGCGATCGGCGAGCACCGCGAACTCCCACGACCGATGCGGCGCCTCGCGCAGCGGCGTGCGGGTGACGGTGCCGGCGATGGCGATCTGGACATCGGTGAGCCAGGCGAGCGTTTCGGTCAGCGGCTCGGACCAGTTGGGCGGCAGCGTCCATGCCTGCAGGCGCAGGCCGTCGATCCGGATCGACCACGTCGCGCCGTCGGCGAAGGACAGCCCCGCCACCGCGTCGATCACCGGCGGGCCGTCGAGGCCCACGGTGAGGGTCAGCACCCGCTCCTGCAGCGGACGCAGCGCCAGCGGCAACGCCCCCGGCGCAGCGAGCGTGCTGCCGGCATCGCCCCCCAGTCGCAACGCGGTCAGCGTCTGCGGGATCGCGCGCCAGGCATTCCACACCGCGATCTCGCGGGTCAGCTCGGAGACGACGTTCCCCAGCGACAGCGCGGTCGGCAGGACGTGGACGCGGTCGAACAGGTCCTCCGCGAACCGGTGCGCGAGGCGCCCGGTCGCGGGCCAGCGCAGCGCGGCCGGCGCCCGAAACACCCCTGCCCGCGCGACGATGCGCTCGCGACGGTACGCGGCCGGGGCGAACGCGGCCTCGCCGAGCGCATTCAACTCGGTCGAGAGCGCAGGATTGATCGCGCCGAACGCCCGCAGCGTCGGCACGATGCCGGTCAAGGCCGCCATCAGGGCACGTCCCGCAGCGCGACGCCGAAGGTGCCGGAATGCTGTGCGCCGATCGGCCAGCCGGCGCCATTGCGCTGCACCGGGTGAACCGCGTGCAACGGATACGCCCACCAGCGTTCGGGGCCGTAGAGCAGCGGTTGGCTCAGATCGAGGTGATCGAGCCGGCAGTAACGCGCGTGCGCGAACGTGGCGACGATGGTCTGCCCTTGCGCCTGGCGCGCGAGCAGCACGTCGATCGGCAGCAGCACGGTCGCCTGATTGAAGGTGGATGGCAGCGCGTGCAACAAGCCGGCCTTGTGCGAGACGCCGAGCAGTTCGCCCGGCGCGCCACCGTTGGCGGTGCGCCAGCCCGCCGCGCCTTCCAGCCCACAGTGGATGAACGACGAGTGATAGCTGCCGGCCGCGCTCGCGAAGAAGAACCCGAGCCCGAGTCCGTCGTAAGGCAACGCACCGAGATCCGTGCCGCTGTTGGCGGCGATGAACACGCGACAGGTCGCCGAGGTGCCGAGGACATCGCCGCGGAACGACCCGCTGCACCACAGGCCGGTACCGCCGATCTGCGGCATCGAGGACACGCCCCAATTGAGATGCTGGTGGCGATCGACGTTGTAGCGCAGCACGCAGTAGATCTCGTCCGGCGCGTCGAACGCGTGCAGCACGTAGACGGCCGGCCACTGGATCGGCGCGTTGGCGAAGGACAACAGCTTCACCGACTGCGGGCAGGCGCCGGTCAGCGCCGCACCCGCCTGACCGGTTCCGGCCTGCAGGCGCAGTTCCGTCGCCGTCGCGGTCAGTTGCACGAAGGCGACGCCCTTGCTGAGGATGCCGCTCGCGAGCGTCCAGCCGCGCGCGGTCAGCGTCGTCTCGATAGCGGCCTTCAGGGCCGCGAAACTCGCGACCTGACCGGAGACAGTCGCCATCAGCTCATCTCCACCGCGACGTAATCGCGCCACGTCGTGCGCGCGCCGTCCTGCAGCACCACGAACGCGCGGCCGTTCACCGCGCGGATCGCATCGACCGCCTGGCGCACGCTCATGCCCGTTTGATCAATCAGCGCACTGCCTTCGAGCTGCAGCACGTTCTCGGAGGCGTTGTTGAAACCGGAGACCATGCTCACGCCGTCGAGCACGCCGTAGAGATTGCCGCTGCTGGGATAGGCGCGTGCCTCGTTGTCGTAGGCGCCGAAGGTCATCTCGTACAGTTCCAGCGGCTGCGGCTGGTGCAGGGTGCCGGCCGGCACCAGACAGCGATAACCGCTGCCATTGCGACCCACGTACTCGCCCGCTAATCCGGCGTAGGTGGTCTCGGTGCCCTGACCGTTGCCGAAGGGCGAGATCTGCACCTTCTTCCAGGTCCCGCCGGCATCGCGCAGGAACAGGAACCCGTCGTTGTAGCCGGCCTCGCTGCTGCCGCGGCGGCCCTTGTAGGGGAACCAGTGCAGGTCGCTGTAGCGTCGGGCATCACGACCGTCGAAATGCCCCGCCACGATCAGCGGCGAAGGAAACTCCCTCGGCCGGGCATACGCGAGCGCCTTGCCGACGTAGAGGTGCGCGTAGATCGGCGAACCGACCTTGAGGGCGCCGACGATGCGACGCGGATTGGCGGTCAGGAAGTAGCTCACCGCCTGGTTATGGCCAGGCACGCCCGACGTCTTGATCCCGGGCTGCGCCTCGAACGGCGCGGCCGGCACGTAGCCGGTCATCGTCGCGGCGAGCAGGTTGTAGTAATCCGCGGCGATGTTCTGGTACGCCTTGAAGCCGACCGTGATCTCCTCCTCGCCCGTGGTGCCGGTCGAACGCAGGATCAGTTCGCGTTCGGCGATCGACGCATCAAAGCGCAGCGTCGTCCAGCCGGCGGCTTCGGCGAGCGCGCGCAGCACATCGAGCAGTTGCAGGTGGGCGTCCGGGCCTGCGCCCCGGATCACGGTATCGATGGCGTAAGCCATTAGCCGCCTCCGATCCGCTGACGCAGGAAGCTGCCGTTGCGGTCGATCACGTTGAGAATGGTCTGCTCCAGGCCCCGGCTCTGCGCCATCGACTCGGCGAGCGCATCGGTGTTGATCGCATTGATCAGGCGCAGATTGAGTTGCGGGTTCAGCCCCGCTGCCGCGCGCGCCAGGCCGCCTTCGGCGAAGTTGACGCGCGGTGCGCGCGGCAGCGACACGGCGGGCGGCGGCGCACCTGCGAAGCGGCGTGCATGCCAGGCCTCCAGCGCCGGCATGCCACGACGATTGAAGTCCTCCAGAAACGGCAGCGCGCCCGGCTGGCGCACCACGGCGGCCCGCGTGACGAACTCGAAATCCGACAGCCACGCCGGAATGCTGTCGCTGGTCGCCGTGCCCGGCCCGCGCACATGGCCGCCGGTGGCGTACCCGCCCCCGCCGTTGAACGTCGCCTGCGCGATCAGCCCGGCGATGGTCGCGCCCTGCGCGATCGCCCCGGCGATGAAGGGAATGTTCTGCGGGAAGCCGACCTTGCTCGCTTCGGCGACGTTGTTGGCGAGCGCGAGCGCCGCCTGGGCGATGGCGAAGGCCTTCGACAAGGCGAACAGGGCACGGTAGGTCGCGCTCTGTTCGCCGCCGAAGGATTTGGCGATGTCGGCGAGTTGGCCGAAGGTCGCGGACGCGCCCGCGAGCAGCACCTGCGTCTGCGCCGATTGCAGCTGCGCGAGCGCGGCCTGGTGCTGGCGCTCGATCGTCTCTTCCTGCGCGTCCCACTGCGCATTCAGATCGGCGCGCTGCGAACGGAACTGCGCCAGCAGCGCGAGCTGTTCGGCATGCCAGGCTTCGAGCCGCGTGCGCGACTGTTCGATCTGCGCGAGATCGCTGCCGGCCGGCCCGAGATCCGGTGTCGCGCCGGGGACGCGATCGAGGGCCGCGTCAGGTTTACGGAAACTCGTCTGCACCACGCGCGCCATCGCCGCATCGAACGCGGCCTTGGTCGCGATCCCATCGCGCAGCGCATCGTTGAGCAGTGCGACCTGCGCCCGCGCTTCTTCCAGCGCGACTTCGGCCGGCGTGCGCAGGCTCGCGCGCAGCGTCTCGTAGGCGCGCGTGGTCTTCTCCAGTTCGGCCTTGCGTTCGCGCTCAGCCTCGGCCGCCGCGCGGGCGGTGTCGAGCGCTTCACCTTCGGCGATGAGTTGCGTCTTCAGCGCGGGCGTGAGCGTTTTGAGGGCGCCCTGCGTGGTCTCGTAGCGGAGGCGCGCGGCCTCACCGGCACGAGTTTGGCCGGCTTCGACCTCGCCCAGCAGGGCGACTTCGCGACGCAGGGACTCCAGTTCGCGCTCGGCGGCCTCGCGGGCGCGGTCGGCATCGGTCGCCTTCGGCTTCGGTGCGCGCGGCCCCTTCGGCGCCTTGAACTGGTCGTCGATCTGCGCGCGCCGCGTCTTCTCGAACGCCGCGAGCGACACGCCTTCGACTTGCGTCACACCCCCCGCGCGCAGCGCCGCAATGTCGCGCTCCAGCTCGCGCAGCTGCTGCGCCTTGGCGACCGCACGATCCTGGCCGAGCGCCGCCTGCGCGCGACCGAGGGCGTTGATCGCGTTGGTTTGCTTCGCCTGCGTCGCCGCCTGCGCATCGGCTTTCGCCTGTTCGGCGTTCGCCTCGCGCTGCAGGGTCGCCTGCTCCTGCCGCAGCGCACGGATGCGTTGCTTCGTGTCCGCATCGACCTCGGTGCTTGCCAGCACCGCATCGAGCGAGTTGATCCCACCCAGTTCGCGCCACTCGTTGCCGATGCGATCGAGTTCGTCGGTGGTCTTCTTCAGCCGGAACGCCAGATCGTCGCGGCCGATGTTGCGGATCGTCTGCCAGACCCCGCCGATGACCTTGCCGAGCGCGATCCACGCGCGTTCGAGCGATCCCGCCCGCGCATACGCTTCCTGCACGCGCTGCTCGTGGACGCGCGCGAAGGTCTCGATCGCGAGACGCGCGGCGTCCTGGGCACGGCCCTGCGCTTCGAGTGCACGGACGTGCTGGTAGACCTCCACCGAGAGGAAGCGGTACTGCTGGTTGAGTTCGAGCAGTTGCGCGGACGGCGCGCGCGCCAGCGCGATCACCTTCTGGGTCGTGTCCTCGATCGACGCGCCGGTGAGGGTCGAGAGATTGACCGCCGCGCTCGCCGCGAGTGCGAGCGTATCGCCCGCGACGGTGCCTGCCGCGGCCAGCGCCGTCAGTGCGGCCTCGGCGTTGCCATACTCCCCTGTCGCGCCTCCGACGCTGTCCTTCACCACGCGCAGCTGGCCGGCGGTGGTCGCAGCGGCGTTGCCGCTGGCGATCAGCGCGCGCTCGTAGGCCTGCGTCTCGCGGTAGCCGGAGAGCGTCGCGACGGCGACGGTGCCGATCACCGCCGCGACCAGGGCGAGCCCGGCGACCATCGGCGTGATCGCGCCGAGCAGCGCGCGGGCGGCGGGCACGATGCCGCCGAAGGAGTCCTTCAGCTGGCCGCCCTGCTGGATCGCCACCAGCCACGGTTTCTGGCCGCCAGCCAGGGACGTGAAGATGTCGGTGATCTGCGCCGGTAGCTGCCGCATCGCCTGCCGGGTCTGACCGACGGAGATCCCGTACTGGTCCACGGCCCGGCGACCGACGTCGGTCGCACGCGCGGCGGTGACGGTCGCGGTGGCGAGCCCGGTGCGGGTCGTCGCCAGGCGCGTCTCGAGCGCGTCGGCACGCCGGTTGATCTCCAGCATCCGCAGTTCGGCGTCGCGGCGCAGCGCCTGGGCCTGCCCCAGGGCCGCCGTGCGGTCGGCCGGCGTGCGCAGTTGGTCCGGCGTGGCGGCGGAAAACACCGCCGTGGACGCGGCGCGCCGTTCGGCGATGCGCGCCTGCTCGGCCGCCTGCTGGCGCAGCGCGGCAGCGTTGCGAGCCGCGGCGTCGGCTTCGAGGCGCGTGCGTCGCTCGACCTCGGCGGTGATCGCGCGCTGCGCGGCGAGCACGGGCGCCGCCTGCGCATCGACGGTCACTGCCCGGCCGGCGGCGCGCACCTGGCCGAGCGCGCGGTCGACCTGGGCCAGCGCGCTCTGCAGGCGGCCGAGACTGGTCTCGGCCTGCGCGGAATCGCCGCGGACCTTCAGATTGAGAACGAAATCCTGATTCATGGAACCTGGTTCACGAACGGCCGCGCAGGGCCTTCACGCGCGCCTCGGCGGCGTCCCCGCCCCACACGGCGCTGGCCGCGTCCTCGATGAAGTCCGCGCGACGGTGGCGTTCGCCACGGTCGACGGCCTCGAAGGTCGCGAGGAGCTGGCGTTCGGTCATCCGGCCGAGGCGGGCGAGGTCGCCGCATCCGGCGGCGGCGAGTCGGGCGAAGAGATCGCTCCAGCCGAGGCGCCGGCCGCGAGCCGCTGCGCCTCGCGCAGTTGGGTCTCGCGCAGTTCCGCCAGCACCTCGCGCACGAAAAAAGCCGCGTTCACCGCGAACCAGGTCGCGAGATACAGCTCCAGTTCGTCCGGCGGCAGTGCTTCGAGCCAGGCGGCCTCGACATCGCCGGCCTGCGCCGCGATCGCGGGAATCACCGCACGGTGACGACCGAACAGCCGGCGCACGTGCGCGTACCGCAGCGCGCCGTCGTCGCTCGCGGCGATCAGATCGGCGATGAAGCCGGCCGCGCGATCGGCGACATCCAGTCCCTCGAAGAAGCCGTACTCGCGGAGGACGATCGTGCGACCGCCGAGCACGAGCGTGCGATCCGGATGCAGGATCGCCAGATCGTCCGCGGCGGCGGTATCGGGCGCAGGCGCGGCGGGCAGTTTCGTGGCCATCAGACCACCTCCGGCAGATCGAGCCGGCCGAAGCCGCCGAGCAGCGGGTCGGCCGCCGCTTCGGCATCGAACAGTACCGAGGCGGTCAGCTCGAACTGGCCGAACGACTCGTTGATCAGGCCGAGGTTGCTCACCGGATTGAACTGCACGCGGTACAGGCGCACCTGTACCGGCGCGTTGTCGATCGAGTTGGTGCCGTCCAGATACAGGAAGCGTTCGGGCGCCGACGTAGTGAGCATCGCCACGCTGGTGCGCGCGCCATAGCGGTAGGCCGCGCGCAGCGGTTGGACGAACGTCGCGAGGTTCAGCAGCTTGATCAGGCCCGCGCGAATGCTCTCGATCCGGTAGTGGGTGTTCGCCACCAGCGTGGCCGGCGCCGCGTTGCCGTCGGTCAACACGAACTGGCTGATCGTGGTGTGGTCGAGCGCGATCACGTCGTTCGGGGCAAGCCCCGCCGGAAACGCTTCACCCGTGACAGTGCCCGCAGCGATCGACGCCTTGCTCGCGTAGAGGCCGAGCAGCAGGTTGTCGATGTCGGCCCAGTTGATCGCGACGGTGAGTTCGGCCTCCTTGCCCTTCTGCAGCACGGCGGAGGTCAGGCGATTGCCCGAGTACGATTCCTTGCGGGTCTCGGTCTCGGTCTTGAGGGTCAGGTCGCACTTGGGGGCATCGCCGACCCAGCGCAGCGCGCCGGGTCGACCGCCGGGCAGGCGGTTGCCCAGATAGAGTTTTCCCTGGAACGAAAAATCCTGCATCAGACGCTCCTGGCCGTCGTGTCGACGGCCGGTTCGGTGGGGGAAAGATCGACCGCGACGCGCGCGCGGCGGTCATGACGTGGCGAGATCGCCTCGGTCGCCGATGCTTCGCTTCCCGCCCCATCGGCGACGGCAACGGGGGCGTCGGCGCCGGACGCGATCGGTGCGTCCGTGAGCGCGGGCGGCGGCGTGGTCAGGCCCCACGCCTCGAGCACGGCGGCATCGGCGTCGTTGACGCTGAGTTCGAGGCCTTCCGGCGGTGGGTCGTAGGCGATGCCTTCGTGGGTGTGCGGGTGGTACAGGCGGATGGTTTTCATGTGCGTGATGCGCTGGGGGAAGACGGGGCGGACGCCCCGGCGGCGAGCCGCAGGAGACGTTCGGATTCGGCGGCGAGCACGCCGCGGGCGTAGTCGATGAGGCGCTCGGGACGGCGGCCCTTGGCGAGCATTTGCGCGGCGGTGGCGCCGTACTCGGCGACCAGCGGCTGGCGTTGTTTGCCGGCATAGCGGCCCTGCTGCATCGGGCGCTTGGGGCCTTCGCGGCGGAAGACGTGTTCGTTGCCCGCGAGGCCCCGTCGGATGAAGGCGCGTTCGCGCAGGCTGCGTTTGCCGCGGACGATCGCGGCGGTGACGCCACGCGAGGTCGGACGCGCGGCGAAATTCCGCAGGCCGATCCCACGAAAGCGCCCCACCAGGCGCACGCCGTCGTCGGTGGTGCGCGATGACAGGTCTTGCGTGAGGCGGCGCGCGCCGATCTGGTACTCGGCCTGGATGTCGCGGCGAGCCTGCACCGGCAGACGCCGAGACAAGGTGCCGATCGCGCGCGCGTGCAGGGTCGGCAGGTGCGAGGCCAGCACGCTCAGATTGCGGGAGGCGGACAGCAGGCCGTCGAGATCGGCGTGCAGCGCGAACGCGCCGCCACCGACCTGCGTGGAGGTCGTGGTCATGGGGAGGAATGAAAATTCGATGGAAACAGCGAACGCGTCCGCTTCCGCGGAGGTTCGAGGTGGGTTACAACAGATCCCTGCCCTGGCCAGGAAAGGACGCATGCCCGCACCGATTCGCGACAAGACCGCGGTACCGCCATTGCCCCCGCTGCCGCGCCATCTGGTCCGGTTGCACAAGGCGCTGGTGTGGTGGTGCAACGTCGTCGTGACCGATCCGCTGGGACGGCTGCGGTGGATCTACCGCTACATGAACATCTACAACCGCTTCATCTCGACCCTCGCGGTGTGTCGAAGAGGCTGCAGTGCGTGCTGCCACATCGACGTGGATCTCACCGAAACCGAGGCGGTCCTCATCGCACGTCATACCGGGCGCGACTACACGAAGCGGGCCATCCATACGCATGGCCACACTTCGCCATGTCCGTTTCTGGGGGCGCAGGGCGAATGCACGATTTACTCGGTGCGCCCGTTCAACTGCCGCACCTTCCATGCGCTGGACGATCCGAAGTACTGCGCGACCGGAGAGGATCACGCCGTCTATGGCCTCCCCTCCTTCGATTACACGTCGAAAATCCTGTTTTCGCTGGCGCAGGCCATCCGCCACATTGACGGCCATCGCCCCCGGCGCGACATCCGGGATTTCTTCTCGTGAGCGGATCGGTCGTTACCGCGGCGAACGTCGGTACCGCGTCCCGAACAGCACCTGCGCCGCCATCGCGGCCAGGCCATCCGGCCGGTCGAGCAGCACCGATTCCTGGAACTGCAGCGGCAGTCCGAGCGGCGCTTGCGCGTAACCATCCAGCGCATCCTCGATGTCGGCGATCGTCTCGACGATGCGCTGCTGCGCGTTGTCGATCCGCACCGGCACGAGCGCCTCGACGACGAACGTGAAGCCGCGTTCGCCGACACTGCGCGCATCGTCGGGATACAGGGTGGTCAGCGGATACAGCGTCAGGCGCGGCGCATCGCTCGGGTCGAAGGGCGCCGGCTCCAGGCGCACGTCGCGACCGGCGTCGGTGCGGTAGTCGTTCGCCCGACGCACCGTGCGCAGGCGCGCCTGCACCAGCTCAAGGATCGCCCACGGGATCGGCATCTCACCCATGCAGCACCGTTTCGGTCACGAAACCGTCGTCGACGACGATGCGCTCGATCCGGAACCGTCCGCCGGGGACATGCAGGACATCGCCCGCACGCGGTCGCCACTCGGGATTGCGGAACTTCACGGTGGTGACGCGGGCGAAGCCTTGGCTGTAGTCGCCCAGCTCGGCGACGTTGTAGGTGATCACCACGCGCACCGGCACCGGCGGCCGGCGACCGCGGCGCACAATGGCCGGCTCGCCGAATACCGCGAACAGCGCGTCGTGCGCGGCCTCGAAGGCCGGATCGAGCGGACTGCTCACGCTAGATCCCGCGCGGCGTACCGCAGGTTCTCGGCGATCCGCCGCGTCCAGCCGCGGCCGAACGCGACGAAGCGGTCGTGCTCGGCGTAGAGGTCCAGACGCAGCGCAAGCAGCCGCTCGATCAGCGACGCCTCATCGGCCGAACGCAGGGCCGCAAGCGTCACCGGCCCGAGTTGCCCATCGATCCGCACACCGGCCAACCGCTGCAGCCAGCGCACCGTGCGGCCGACGCCGTGGTTCACCGCGGCGTCGAGCGCCTGGAATGCGAGTGCGGGCGGCAACGCATCGCCCTGCAGCGGCGTCCAGAAGTCGCGCCGGTATAGCGCGATCGCCTCCGTCCGCGTGAGCTTGCCGATGGCGAGCGTCGGATACGTGCGCTGGCTGATGCCCCAGCGCGTGCGACCGCCGGGATCGCGCGGATCGTCGGCATCGCCGCCCTCGTGGATCAGCACCCGGTCGATCGCGCGGACAAAGCGATCCCCGGCCGGCGGCATTGCCGCCAGCGTGTCGTGGTCGTTCATGGGCGTGCCTCAGTTGATCGAGAGCTTGACCAGCACGCTCGGCCGCAGGCACATCGGCAGCGGATTGGACTGCGTGTGCAGGTCGGTGCCGCGCTCGAACTTGCGCGGATCGAGCTTGGCGTACACCGGCCGGCCGAGCGTGTTGACCGTCTCGTTGAAGTCGGCCGGCGCGTTGTAGGTGCCGAAGGTGTTGAGGGTGCCGATCGGGAAGGCATGCGCCTCGCCCGGTGCGATGAACCGGCGCACGGTCCCTTCCAGGTCCGACGCCTTGCCGCGGTACTCCTCGAACACCAGACCGCCGAAGCTGAAGCCCTTGCGCACGTCGTTGATCAGCACCGCGCCCTGCTGCCACTGCGCGTAGGCCGTCTTGACGTCCTTGTGCGAGGTGAGCGCGGCGAAGAATTCCTGCGAGCACAGCACGCGCGCGCCGGTCATGAACTCACCGAGCAGGCCCTCCTCGATCAGCGCCAACGTCTCGATGCACTTTTGTTTGACGTCGGTGCCGTTGTTCGGGTTGTCGATCTGGAAGGGCACGTGCTGCTGCGCGATCCGGAACTCCTCGAACAGGTCGTAGAGCACGCTGCCGTCCGAGTCGAGGATCTGGCCCTTGAGCGCGCCCATGCGCAGGTGCTCAAGCGTGATCGCATGCTTGTTGCGCATGGTCTCCAGGCGCTCGGCGATCACGCCCGCGACCGATTCGAGTTCGGTCTCCGAGCCGAACGCGCGCAGGCCGGAGACTTCCTCGGGCAGGACCACGTCGTCGTGCGGAATGTGCGGCGCGACGAACGAGCGCACGCGGCGCTTGTCGTGCGCGGCGAGCGTGCCGGGCGAGCCCGGGGGCCGGGTCGGCAGCAGGGTCAGCACGCCGGCCTTCTCCTCGACGAGGATCTGGCGCGAGCGCACCGGCTTCTCGGGGAACAGGTCCAGTTCCTGCAGCCGGCCGTAGCGGTTCGGAATCAGGTTGATGGCCGCGGTGAGCGCGGCCATCGAGAACGCGGGATTAGCGAAGGGATTCAGCATGGGAGGCGGCGACCTGGGGGAATTGACGGACGAGGACGCCGAGCGCCGCCAGCTGCGCGAGGGCAGCTGCGGTCTGTTCGGCGGTGAGGGTGGGGGCGAAGACCAGCGCGCCGCCAAAGACGATGGCGTGACGCGAGACGATCACGCTGCGGCGGCGTTCGGTCGCGGTCGTGGTGATCGCTTCGATCAGGACACCGGCGGCGATCTCGCGGCCGTCGTTCGCGGCGGGATCGAGGGCGACGATCTCGCGGGTCGCGGTCACGCGACCGACGACGGCGCCGAGCGCGAGGGTCTGGCCCGCGGCGACGACGACTTCGTCGCGGGAGTACAGATTCGGGGCTTCGTACTTGAGCAGGTCGGCGAGGTTGACGGGTTCGTGCAGCACAGGCATGGCTCAGGCTCCTTGCGGGGTCGTCGACGCGATGCGCTTGCGCACCGCATCGAGGACCGGGTTGGTGGTGGTCGCCGCCGCAGGCGCCGCGTTCGCGAGGTGGTGCGAGGCGATCTCGACCTGGTCGGCGCGGGCTTGCAGCAACACCTGGCGGACCTGGGCGGCGCTCATGCGCGCGGCGAGGAACTCGGTGGTGCGTTCCGGGCAACCGGCGAGCAGGCACAGCTCGGCGATGGCGACGGCCTCTGCCTGCGGATCGGTGGAAGGCGGCGCGACGGACGCGGTCGGCGCCGGCACAGCGGCCGGTGCGGGCGCGGCAGGGGGCGTGGACGGCGCGGGCGCCGTCGCAGTGGATTCGGTCATGGACAACTCCGTGGGGGGTGGGAGCGCAAGGCGCGCGGGTAATGCGAGCGGTGGGTTGGAACCGGGCGGACGCCCGCGCCTGCCGAGGGCGGTGGCGAAGTCGGCGAGGGTGGCGTCGAGCGACGCGACGCCATCGGCGAGGCCCGCAGCGAGCGCGTCCTCGCCGAAGAACAGCGCCGCTTCGGTCGCGCGCACGGCGTTGGCGTCGAGGCCGCGCATGGCGGCGACGTGCGCGACGAACAGGGCGTAGAGGCGATCGATTTCGGATTGCAGCGCGTCGGTCGCCTGCGGCGTCAGCGGCGCGTGTGGGGTGGCGTCGTTCTTGTGTGCGCCGGCATACAGCGCGGTCACGCTGAGACCGTTCTGCGCGTTGCGCACCGACTGGTCGATGTGCAGCGCGATCACGCCGATCGAGCCGACGCCGCCGGTGGTCGCGAGCGTCACGCGCTGCGCAGCGCAAGCGAGCGCATAGCCGGCGGAGAACGCGCTGTCGCCGGCATGCGCCCACACCGGCTTTCGTGCGCTCGCCTCACGAATGCGTGCGCCCAACTCGAACACGCCGCCGGCTTCACCGCCGGGCGAGTCGATATCGAGCAGAATGCCCGCGACCTCCGGGGCCGCGAGCGCGGCATCCAGATCGGCGGCGATGCGCGTGTAGGACGTGAGGCCCGAGGCGGCATCGAGTCCGATCGCGCGGCGCACGAGCGTGCCGTGGATCGGAATCACGGCGATACCGGGCGCGGTCGGGCCGGGTTCGGGTTCCGCTGCGGCCGGCACGACGACCGGCAACGCCAGTTCGGTCGGCGCCAGTCCGATGCGCGGACCGAGCACGGCGAGGATCGTGTCGAGTTTGGCGCGCGCGATCAGCAGCGGCGTCCCGTAGAGACGGGACGCCAGGTGGACAAGGGAGGTCATCAATTCGCCTGGGAAGCAGGTGTCGCCGCCGCTTGCGCGGGGTGGTCGTAACGGGGATCGGAATCGAAGCGCAGCCCAAGGGCATCGGCGCGAGCGTTGTCGGCGGCGATCTCGCGATCGATGTCTTCGGCGTCGTAGCCGAAGCTGGAGATCGCTTCCGAGCGTGAGAGCAGGCCGCCGCGGATCGCCGCGATCATCGCGTCGAACTCCTTCTTCGGATCGACCCACTGCCAGCCCTGCGCGATCCACTTCACCGCGAGGTATTGGCGACGACGCGCGACGCCGCCGCGCGCGTAGCCGGGCAGCGTCAGCGCGCCTTCGAGCACCGCCTGCGTCATCCACGCGCGCCACAGCGGGCGACACAGTTGATGCACGATCACGCCGTGCTGGATCGCCTCGCAGCGGCGCCGGAACTCGAGCAGCCCGGCACGGATGGAGGAGTAGTTCACCTGCGTCAGATCGCCGGTGAGCATTTCGTAGGTGATGCCCATCGCGGCGGCGACCGCGCGGAACTGCTGGCGCATGAACTCGGCGTAGCTCGAACCGACATCCGCCGGCTGCGAGAACTTCACGTCCTCGCCCGGCTCCAGGAACTGCATCGTCCCCGGCTCCAGGCTTGCCATCGCGACACCCTGCGCATCGGCCTCGCCCTCGCCCAGCAGCGCATCCTCGGGCGCACCGCGGGTGATGAAGCCCGCGAACATCGCCGCGGTCTTCTTGCGCACGAGTTCCGCATCGTCGTACTGGTCGAGTTCGTGCAGCTTCACCAGCGCCCGCGCCAGCCACGGCTCGCCGCGAATCTGACCGGGGCGCAACGGGCGGAACAGGTGCAGGATCTCGTTCGCCGGCACACGCACCGTGTCCAGGCCGCCGTGCGCCGACATCGGCGCGAGCATCCCGTCGCCGGGATGGCTCTTGTACAAGTGATAGGCGACGCGCACGCCGATGCCGTTGAACTCGATGCCGGCGCGGATGACGTTGCCGTTGGGCAGCTCCCGATTCAGCGTCGTCGGCAGGTGCTCGGGTTCGAGTAGTTGCAGCTGCAGGCCGACGCTGAGGCGATCTTCCGGCCGCCGGTAGCGCAACCGCACCAGGCACTCGCCGCCTTCGAGCATCGCTCGGCACGCCAGCGCCTGCAGGCCGTAGAAATCGGTCAGGCCTGCGGCGTCCGCCTCCTCGCACCAGTCGCGCCACAGCGCCTGCACCGCCTCGCGCTGGTCGAGATCGGCGAGCATCGACTGCGGCTTGATCCCGGTACCGATGGCGTTCGCGACAAACGCCTCGACGCCGGTCGCCGCCCAGGCATTGCGACGCACCAGATCGCGGCTCTTGGCGCGCAGTTCGTCCTGCGCGTAGGCGAGCGCCGCGACCGCGCCGGGATTGCCGACCTGCCAGAAGCGCGCACGACGCCCGCCGCCGACGCCGTCGTAGGTCGGCGACGCGCCGAACATCCGGGCGCGCAGCCGCGACCACCAACTCATGCGATCACGTCGCCTTGTCGGTGTTCACGACGACGCGGCGCGGGCGGCGCTTGACGGTGCCGGCGGCGATCGCCTGCTCTTCGAGACCGTGTCGCACGACGCCGATCGCGGCGATCAGGTCGTCGATCGAGCGGTATTCGACGGTGCGATCGCCGAAGTTCACGCGCTGTTCGCCGGTCGCGAGCGCGCGTTCGAGCGCGGCGAGTTGTTCGGAGGTGTAGCTCATGCAACGAATCTCAGCGATGGAGCCAACGGCTCTTGATCACGCGCCGACGATTCGGGCGCGCAGATGTGGAAAGGCCACCGGAGTCGGTGGCCTGGTCGGGTTCCGGGTTCGAGATCGGCGGAGGCGCTTCCGGCGGCGGCAGCCCGAGCGAGCGTTCCAGTTCGCGCCAGTGACGATCCTCGAAACGATCCAGTCCGGCCGCTGCCGCTGCAGCGCGCGCGTACACGTAGCAATCGAGCGCCTCGTTGCGCTCGCGCAGCTTCTGCCACTCGCGGACCGCATAGCCGTTCCGGTCCCGCCGCGTGATCAACTGCTCCGCGCACAACTGCTGCAGGAACTCGGCATCGATCTTCGGCAGGTGGAGGTAACCGGCCGGATACACCGGCGTCAGGCCGTCCTCCGCCACGTCGGCGTGCAGGCGCAGATGCTGGTACAGCTCCTGCTTGGCGATGCCGACCACCACCGTATACACCTTCACGCCGCGGCGCATCTTTTTGCCGGCGACGGTGACGTCTACTGCCGTCGGCGTGCCGACCAGCGCCGCGCCGCGTGCTGCACCCTTCACCGCCATCACCCGACTGTCCCGGCAGGCGCGCACGAAGGCATAGACCTCTTGCGTCGCGAAACCGGTATCGATGGCGAGGCGCGCCAGCGGCAACTGCGCCCCGCCCGCGTGCGTCCAGGTCTCCGCGAGCAGTGCGCGCAACTGCGTCCACACCGCGTCGCGCGCGGTGTCGCCCATCAGCACGCGGTGTTCGACGAGCCACGCGGTCTTGCCGCGGCCGAACGCCCACACCGAGACCTCGATGCGGTCTTTCTGCACGTCCGCGCCGCCGACCAGCAGCAGGCCGCCGCGCGGCACCGTGCCGATGCGATAGTCCTCGCGCCGCTCAAGCAACTGCTGCCAGTCCGGCGCCTCGCCTTCCTCGACCCAGGTCTCGCCCAGTTCCGTGTTCTTGAAGGTCTTGATCGCCGACGCCGAGCCCGTGACCTTGTCGATCGCGCTCTCCCAGGCCGCCGCGATCTCGCGCCAGCTGCGCCAGCCCACCGGGCTGTACAGCGACGACAGATGGAAGCCGGCCGTTCGGCCGTTGCCCGGTGCCGTCGCGCGCCACTGCCCCTGTTCGAGCATCCACGTCTTGTGGTGCTCGGCGATGGGCTGCTCGCATCCCTCGCAGACGTAGGCGGCGGTTTCAGGTTGGCCGCGCTCCCAGCGCAGCCGCTCGAACCTGAACCACTGCGCATGCGCGCAGTGCGGGCACGGCACGAAGTACCGGCGCTGGTCCGACGCCTCGTACTCGCGCTCGATGCTGCTGACGCCGGCGATGGTCGGCGTCGAGACGATGAAGATCTTGCGGCGCGTGAAGGTGCGCGTGCGCGCTTCCGCCAGCGAGATCGCATCGCCTTCGCCCTCGACGTCGAGCGGGTAGCCATCCACTTCGTCGAGAAACAGATACCGCACCGGCATCGAGCGCAGGCCGACCGCGCTGTTGGCGCCGGTCATCACCAGCACGCCGCCACGGAACTCCTTGGCGAGGATGGTGTTGCCCGCATCGCGCGAACGCGCCGGTGCGATCAACGCCGCCAGCACCGGCGACTCCTCGATCAGCGGATCGATCCGCTGTTTCGAGTTGCGCTTGGCCATCTCCACGGTCGGCCACACCGCCATCATCGGGCCGGGCGCGTGGTGGATCACGTAGCCGATCCAGCAACTGCCGCACTCCGTACCGCCGACCTGCGCGCCCTTCATGAAGACCACGCGCTCGATCGGCGAAGCCGGCGAGAGGCAGTCCATGATCTCGCGCAGATACGGCGTGCGTGCGGTACGCCAGCGTCCGGGCTCGGCCGAGGCCTTGCTCGACAGCATCCGGTGCTGGTCGGCCCAGGTGGAGACCGACAGCAGCGGATCGGGGGTCAGGCCCTCGTGCCAGGCGCGCTCGATCTCGTGCGCGCCTTCGTAATCGAGCATTCGTAAACCTTGTTGCAGCGCGACGTCGGCGCCGCTTGGCTTTGGTGGCGAACAGCGCGTTCATGCGGTCCCCGGCCACGCAGACCATCGAGAACACCGCCATGAACGACCGCATGCATATCGACACCTTGGATATCGATCCCCTGCACACCGATCTGCTGCTCGTCCGCCAGCGCATCGAGTCGCTGTACGACGCCTATCCCGACGACGAGGAGTTCCAGAACGGCCTGAACTTCGCGGTCAGCGGCATCGAGCAGGCGCTCGGCGCGGCCGGTGGCGAACCCGATGCCGCCCCACACGCGGGCGACCACCTCGACGGCATCGAGAGCCTGCTCGCCGAAATGCACATCCGCATCGAAACGCGCAGCGACGAGGACAACGACGATCCCGCCCGACACGCGCGCCTTGCGATGGTCGACCACCTGCTCCAGCAGGCCTGCGCGCTGCTCGTGAGCGCCTAATCCACCTTCACTCGCACCTCGCCCAATTCGGCGAGGTGCGCGCGCACCGCCGCTTCCAGCGCCAGATGCATCGCATGCGGATCGACCGCCAGCGTCGCCGCCATCTGCGCCGACACGCGCGCGGGCCAGTTCAGCCACGCATCGCGTTCGTCGCGCGCCAGCTTGAACACATGCGCCACGACCTGCGAACGCTCGACCAGCTCGCCTTTGAGGCGGGCCAATCGCACTTTGTTCGTTTGCGCTTTGACGACCTCGTTGACGGTGCGCGCCTGCAACAGCGACGCACCGCCCGCCGGCAGCGCCGCCGTGCCCGCGTCGCGGCCCGTCTCGCGCCCGATGTCGGCCGCCTCCGGCACCGTCACGCGCGGTGCGCGCGCCTGCGTGCCGCTGCGTGCCGGCGCGGAATTGCGCGCCCACTCCGCATCGGCCTTCGCCGCATCGATGGTGCCGTCGGCCTCCGGCGCGATGCGCCCGGCACGGATCGCCTTGTGGACCGCGGTGTCGGTGACGCCGCGATGGCGCGCATACGCGCGGATCGAAATTCCCATCCGAATGCTTGACCAATGACTTGACTTCGCGCGCGCACAGCGCGCCAGGCGACGGCTTCCCGTCCGTTGGCTTAACGACGCACGGATCGGCGAATGAGCGCTTGGCTTCGGTGGGGAACAGCGCGTTCATCCCATCGCGCCAACCAAACCCAAACACCACACGCAAACAGGAGCACCGCAATGAACACCGCCACCACCGCCAAGCCGATCACGCTCAACGACACCCAGACCGCCGTGCTGACCCACGCCATCGACCGCACGCAAGGCAAGGTCGAATGGTTCCCCGACACCATCAAGGGCGGCGCGCGCAAGAAGGTCATCGAAGGCCTCTTCACCCGCGCAATGATCATCGGCAACAACGGCGACTGGATCGTCACCGATGCCGCCTACGAGGCGCTGGGCCGCGCGCGCCCCGAGCAGACCGCCGCCACCGAAACGGCGACGCCGGCCGGCAAGAAGGCCGCACGCAAAGCCAAGGCCGCACCGAAGACCGAAGCCTCCGGCGAAGGCGAACAGGCCGCGCCGCGCACCCGCGAGAACAGCAAGCAGGCGCAGGTGATCGCGATGCTCAAGCGACCCGAAGGCGCCACCATCGCGCAGATCTGCGAAGCGACGAACTGGCAGGCGCACACGGTGCGCGGCACCTTCGCCGGGGCCTTCAAGAAGAAGCTCGGCCTGACCGTCACCTCCGACAAGGCCGAAGGCGGCGTGCGCGTCTACCGCATCGTCGAGGCCGCGCCGACGGCGTGATGTCGCAGCGCAACGCAGCCTGACGTAATGCCGCGCCGATACGCGGCATTGCGCACCGACAATCGATGCACGACGGACCTCGCGAAAGAGCGAAAAAAACAAGCCGATAAGCGCGATCTTTCGCTTGGCTTCCATCGCGAACAGCGCGTTCATGTCCGCACACACACCACACGAAAACATCACCACATGAGCACGAACACGGACACCGCCATCCCCGCCACGCAAAACGAAAGCTGGGGCTTCTGGGGCACGATGCGCGGCTACGCCAGCGTCGCGTGGCCGCTCGCGATGACCGCCATCGCCGAGGCCACCGGCGAGTCGCTCGACGCGGTGCGCGCCTTTCTCGACAGCAAGGCCGGACGGCACTTCGCCGATGAAGTCAGCGGCCACCAGTACCACGGTCAGGCGCTGCCCGATGCGATCACGACCACCGTCGCGGCATGGATGCGCATGACCATCAAACGGCGCACCGCCATCGACTACGGCATTCCGCAGGGATTGCCTTACCTCACCGGTTTCGTGATGCACGCCGCGATCCACGACGAGACCGCCGAGCGCGGTTGACCGCGCCTCGACGATTCCACCCTCACCCCCAAGCACTGGAGTTTCCGATGCCCTCCTCGATCGATTTCTACCTCAAGCAACTCGCGCCGCTGGTCGGCGGCACCATCACCGCGCTCGCACGCAGCGGCGCGAGCGGCGATCCCCTCGACGAAGAGTTGTACGGTTTCGTCGTCAAGTGCCGCGACGGCAAGGAACGCACGCTCATCCTGCTCAGCGACGACGAGGGCAACGGCCCCGGCAGCTTCATGTTCAACGAAGACGCCTGACCGCACCGGGATCAGGCCGCGCCGGGTCTCTTCCTCGAACGCCACCACGGAGCAGGCCATGCACGAATGGCAGATCCACGTCACCGGCGTCGGCTGCATCGGCACCGTCCACGAACGCAACGACACCCTCGCGCGCTGCGCCGCCCTCAGCCGGTACGGCGAGGACGGACTGCGCGCGAACGCCGATGCGCGCATGTCGAAACGCATCTACGAAGACGACGAGTTCAGCGTCGCGAAGATCTGACGCACCCACCGAACGACACCTCTGCGGGATCGGGCATCGCCCGGTCCCGCGTTGCGATCCACCTCAGCGATCCGACAACGTGTCCATCAACGCCCGGATGACTTCCGCGCCGAGGACCGGGACGATCGCATTGCCGGCGGCGCGCAATCGAGGAATGCGCGCGGGTATCCCATCAGCCAGAAGACGAATTCCGGTGCGAGGGACCCGGCGCGCCTTGCCGTCGTGGCCGACGATCCACTCGACGTCGTCCCAAGCGCCGCGCTCACGTCCATCGCGATCCCGCGCAGCAATGGTTCGTGCCTGCGCGTGCCGCTGCGCGAGGTCTGGCCGCCGCTCGCGCAGGCGCTCGTCGGGGTCGGATACAGCCCCAGCGCGATCTGTCGGATCGCCACCAGCCCCGCCGAATTCCCGGCGCCGTTGTAACCGTCCTTCGGCGGCGCCAGACTCGTCGGCGTCGGCCACAGCGCCAGCGTCTGCGCCGCCAGATCCGGCGAGCGGTCGCGCTCGACTTCCCGGCGCGCGCCCTCCGGCGTGCGGATCGATTTGTCGGCCGAGGCCGTCGGCGTCGCCCACAGCGCCCGCACCGTCGCGTACACCTGACGCGGCAGCAGATCCGTCCGCGACGCCCCATCCTTCCTCGGCGCCAGCGACATCCCCCACGAGTCTTTGTAGTCGCGCGTCGTCGGTGTAAGCCACAAACCACAGTCGATCGCGTCGATGGGGCGCATTGACGGCACAAGCCGGAACAACCGCCGCTTCGCAGGTGTAGCCGAGACCCGCCAGATCAGCGAACACTCCGTCGAGCCAACCCTGGCCAGTCGCCGCTGCAACCTGCTCACCCACGAGTGCGGCGGGGCGACGCTGTCGGACGAGCCGAAACACGTCGGGCCATAGATGCCGTGGATCGTGGGTCCCACCGCGCTTGCCCGCGACCGAGAACGGCTGGCACGGGCACGAGGCGCTCCACAGTTCGGCGTCGTCCGGCCACCCGGCGAGCCGGGCGGCGTAGGCCCAGCCGCCGACGCCCGCGAACAGGTGGACCTGCCGGTACCCCGCGAGGTCGTTCGCGTCGAGGTCACGGATGTCGCGCCCGTCGACGCGCCCCGACGCAATCAGGCCGGCAGCGATCTGGTGGTTGAGCCATGTGCAGAGGTAAGGTTCGATTTCGTTGTAGAAGGCCGGCGCGTGCGGTGCCGGGGTCATGCCAGGACATCCGCCGCATCGTCGAATGCGACGCCATCGGCCTCGCGCACTGCAGATTCACCGCTCCATGTCTGCCAGCGGCGCACGATCACGTCGCAGTATTTCGGATCGAGTTCCATCAGCCGCGCGCGCCGGCCGCTCTTGTGCGCGGCGATGAGCGTCGTGCCCGATCCGCCGAAGCTGTCGAGCACCACATCGCCCGGTCGGCTGGAGTTGCGGATGCACCGCTCCACCAGTTCCACCGGCTTCATCGTCGGATGCAGATCGTTGCGCTGCGGTTTCTTGATCTGCCACACATCGCCCTGGTCGCGATCGCCGCACCAGTGACGCTGCGCCCCTTCCGGCCAGCCGTACAGAATCGGCTCGAACTGGCGCTGGTAGTCGGCGCGTCCGAGCGTGAAGGTGCTCTTCGCCCAGATCACGAACGTCGACCAGTGACCACCTGCGGCGCGAAACGCGGCCTGCAACGTATCGAGTTCGCCCGAGGACATGGCGATGTAGATCGCACCTCGGCAGTGCGCCACCACCGGCGTGAGCGCAGCCAGCAGGAAATCGTAGAAGCCCTCGCCGAGATTGTCGTTGAGGATCGGACGCTGGGTGCCGCGCAGCTTGTCCTTCGCGCTGTTGGCGTAGTCGACATTGTAGGGCGGGTCGATGAAGACCATGTCCGCGCGTTCGCCGGGCAGCAGACGCGCATAGCTCTCCGGATCAGTGGCATCGCCGCACAGCACGCGATGCTCGCCCAGCACCCACAGGTCGCCAGGGCGGGACACCACGGCGACCACCTCCTCGGGCACGTCGTCGTCATCGACCTCACCAGCCTGGTCGGTCTCCTCACCGGCCAGCAGTTCGGCGAGCGCGTCCGGATCGAAGCCGGTCAGGTCCAGATCGAAGCCGTCGGCCTGCAACGCTTCCAGTTCGGTGCGCAGCATGGCGTCGTCCCAGCCTGCGTTCTCGGCGATGCGGTTGTCCGCGAGCACCAGCGCGCGACGCTGGGTCGGCGAGAGATGATCGAGCACGACCACCGGCACCGTCTCCAGCCCGAGCTTGCGCGCCGCCAACAGGCGACCGTGACCGGCCACCAGCACGCCATCGGCACCGACGAGACACGGGTTCGTGAACCCGAATTCGACGATGCTGGCGGCGATCTGCGCGACCTGCTCGTCCGAGTGCGTGCGTGCGTTGCGCGCATAGGGCAACAGCCGCGCGAGCGGCCAGTGCGCGATCTTCTCCGCGACCCAGCTCATGCCGCCACCTGCCCGCTGCCGCGGCGTTCCGCGGCGACCACATCGAAGGGTTGGCCGGTCGCTTCCAGCGTGATCGGCAGACCCGGCAGTTGCTGGCGGATGCGTTCGATGGCGACATCGACGTACTCACCAGCGATCTCCACCGCGAGACAGACGCGCCCGGTGCGTTCGCAGGCGATCAGGGTGCTGCCGCTGCCGCCGAAGGGTTCGTACACCACCTCGCCCGCATCCGAGTACGCCTCGATGACGAACGTGGGCAGCGCGACCGGGAACACCGCCGGATGGTCGATGCCCCGGCCGAGCTTGCCCTTGTGGCGCATGATGCGGATCACCGAATCCGGAATCCGCATGGCCTGCGTCGGCTGGTGCTCGTGCGACCACGCCAGCGCCCCGCCGTCTTTGCCGCGCAGCGCGGTGGACGAGCCATCGGCGCGCAGGTGGATGTCCTGCCCGGCGAATTTGCACGGCACGGTCTTGTTCGCCTTGCGGTTGCTGCGGTTGAAGTGGAAGACGAACTCAAAGCTCGGCGCGAGTCGTCCACGCCAGTCGCCCGGCAGGCCCGGCCCTTGGTCCCAGACGTACCACCCGAAACGACGCCAACCCTGCGCGCGCATCCACGCGATCCAGTCATCCCAGTACGTCTGGACTTCGTTGTCGTCGTGGACGAGGCCGAGATTGACCAGCAGCTGCGCGTCGTCGCGCAATGCATCGTCGGCGGCAACGAACACGCCACGCATCAGCGCGTCCCAGTCGCCGATGCCGCTGGCGTAGTCGCGCTGCCGGGCGTAGGGCGGCGAGGTGATGCACAGATGCGCGGTCTCGCCGCGCATCAGCGCCGCGACCACGGTCGGATCGGCGGCGTCGCCGCAAATCAGCCGGTGCGACCCGATGATCCAGACATCGCCCGCGCGGGACACCGGCGCCACCAGTGGTACGGGATTGTGGTCCTCGTCACCGTCTTCGTCGCTGTCCTCCGGCGCGTCGGCATCGGCACCTTCGTCGTTCGCCGCTTCCGCAGTACGCAATGCGTGTTCTGTATCGCCACCCACCGCGTCGCCGTCTTCCACCAGGTCGAGCAGGCGCTCGATCTCGCTGGCGGAGAAGCCGGTCAGGTCCAGGTCGAAGCCCGCGTCCGAGAGGTCCGCGAGTTCCAGCACCAGCAGCGCGTCGTCCCACCCTGCGTTGAGTGCGATGCGGTTGTCGTTGATGATCAGCGCGCGCTTCTGCGCCGCGTCCAGGTGCGCCAGTTCGATCACCGGCACTTCGGTCATGCCGAGCCGGCGTGCGGCGAGCAGCCTACCGTGGCCGGCGATCACGCCGTTGTCGCCATCGATCAGGATCGGCGAGGTCCACCCGAACTCCACGATGCTCGCGGCGATCTGCGCAATCTGCGCATCGCTGTGCGTGCGCGGGTTTTTCGCGTAAGGAATCAGCGCCTCGACCCGGCGGGTCTCGACGGTGAGGGCGTGGGGCATCGTGGGCTCGGAAAAAGAAACCCACCGACCAGCGTGTCCGGGAACAGGGGGACGAACGCGCTGGCCGATGGGCTGGAGAGAGGGGTGCAAACGTGCGAGGCGCAAACCCGGTGTGCAAACCGCAAACGGTGCAAACCTCGGTTTGCAGTCAGACGGTAGCGGGGTTCTGCGGCTCTGCCGCCCGCTGTTGCAGTGCGACAGGGAGGACCCGTAGACCCTGTGGGTCTACAACTGACCTCGTGGGTCGCCATCGCGTCCGAAGCGCGGTGCTTCAGGACGCATGACCACCGTGGCACAAAAGATACCCTGCAATCGGGGTGAGTGTTTCAGCGATTTTCGTGGGGTTTTACGATCCAACGCGCGCGCTTGCGTTCGATTGCGTCACGTCGCTTCATGCTGCGGCATTGCCTCCACGATGCGCGGCGGCTGGCCGTTGAGCTGCACCACGATCAACGTGAGCGCGTGCCGCCAACGCCGCCACGCGGTGGGCTTGGAGCATTGGTGCGCTTCACAGATCGCTCGCCACGGCACGTAGCGGGCGCGCGCCCACACCAGCTTGCGCTGCTCCACGCTCAGCCACTGCAGCCACTGCGTGGTCTCGGCCAGGCGATCGACGGCCGCGGGTGTGGCTGGGAAGCGCAGCACGATCCGCTCGTCCGCGTAGCCCTCCCACGACTGGCGCGCGATCTCGGGCCACAGGCTGACGTAGCCGGCCACGCGCGCGGCGGGCAAGCGGTACGACGTCGCTGCGGCTTCGTGGAAGCGGTGCTCGACTTCGTCGAACGTCCACACGGTCATGCCGAACGCTCCTGCGCGATGGCCCAGTGCAACAGCGCGAGCGCATCCGCTTCGTTGTCGTCGACGGGCGCGTAGCCCCAGCCCCGCACCGCGGCGAGCATCGCGTCCTTGTTCGCATTGCCCTTGCCGGTGGCGTGTCGTTTGATCGTGCCGACAGGCACGCCCTGGTACGGGATCTGGCGCTGTTCGCACCAGGCGGAGAGTTGGCCGAGGAAGCCGCCGTAGGCGTGCGCGGCGTCCGTGGAGGCATGCCGGCGCACTTCCTCGAACGCGAGGTGCTGCAGCCCGCCCGAAAGCGCCTGCAGTTCGTCGAGCCAGCGGACGAAGCGCAGGAAGCGCATGCCGCCGCCCTCGAACCGCTGCGGTTTGAAGGATTGGGTGCCGCTGACGATGCGGCGATCGGGGGTGCGCAGCGCCCAGCCCGTGGTGGTGCCGAGGTCGAGCGCGAGGAGGGTTCTGGTCATTCCGGAGTCCTGTGGGGGATCGGGTCTGACGCAGTCGACTCAGCTTATGGATAACTTCTTACGCGCGCGTACACGCGCGTAAAGAGGATAATCATGGACTGTGTCGACTGCGTCAGACGTGGGTGGCGTGGCGGGGAATCAATCGTCGTTGTCGTCGGGGAATCGGCTTCGCTCGGGTCGGAGCTCCGCCTTCAGGCCGATGCCCTGGAAGCCGCGCACGCCCAGGCCGTTGCGCCACTTCTCGACGCCTCGGGCGACCAACTGGTCTGAAAACCGGCGCTGCGACCCAACGAACTCGCCCGCGGCCTCGGCCCAGGCCTTCCAGTCGTTGAACAGTTCGGCCGTCAGCGATCGGGCGCGATCGATGCGCACGCAGCGTTCGTCGATCCAGCGTCCAAGCGCGTCCTCGGCCTCGAAATACTCCTCGGTCGCTGAGACCACGCTCGCGGGCGGCTGCAGGCCCGTGCGCTGCCATTGCAGGCAACCGGCCAGCGCCCAGGCGAGGATGCCGTCGCGCTCGGCGAGCAGCTTCTCGGTGAGCTTCGGATCGCGGCGTTCGGGCGGGATCGTCACCGTGAACGGGATCAGGTGCATGCGCCGCTTCATCGCTTCGTCGACGTTGCGGATGGCCGGTTTGTGATTGCCGGCGATGACGAGCTTGAACTGCGGGGTGTACTCGAAAAAGTCCTGGCGCATGAACCGCGCCGAGACCTTGTCGCCGCCGGTGATCGCCTTGACCTTCGACTCGTTCCAGCGTCGACCCTGTTCGGTTTCGACCGAGGCCACGAAGCGCGCGCCGCGCAGGCCGGCCAGATCGGTCGGGTGGCGATCGCCGCGCGCCTCCATGAACGTGTCCATCGGCGCGTTGGTCGCGTAGTCGCCGAGGATCGTCGCCAGCGCGGTCACGAACACCGACTTGCCGTTCGCGCCGGTGCCGTAGAGGAAGAACAGCGCGTGCGCGCTGGTCGCGCCGGTGAGGCAGTAGCCGGCCATTCGCTGCAGGTACGCCTGCAGATCCGCGTCGCCGCCGGTCACATCGCCGAGGAACGCGCGCCAGCGGGTGCAGTCGCCGCGCGGCGTCGCTGTGGCGATCCTGGTCATCCCATCCTCGCGCCGATGTGCCGCCAATCGGCCGTTGCGCAGATCGACGACCCCGCCCGGCGTGTTGAGCGCCCAGAGGTTCGCATCCCACTCGTCCGGGATCGAACTGAGTTCAGGCTCCGATCGTGCGATCCGCTCGACCGCGGCGATCGAGGCGGCACTGGCCAGCCGGCGGCTCAACGGCGGCGACTTCGACATCAGCGCCGCCGCGCAGCACATTTCGCGCGCCAGGTGCATGACGTACAGGCGCTGGTCGGCGTTCCACCGCGTGCCTGTCCAGGCCAGCCACTTGCCCCACGGTGCGCAGTAGCGCCAGTCCTGGCCGTTGCGCCGGGTGAACGCCCGCGCCAATCCGGCTTCCGAGGTCCAGTCCAGATCCTCGAACAGGCCGTGCCCAGCCGCAGGATCGCCCGCCTGCGCGGTCTGCGTCGCCAGAAGATCGCCCGCATACCGAACAGGCGTGCATGGGCCGGCGACCAGAAATCCGGCGACATCGAAGCCCTCGGCGATCGCATCGGCCGCATCCCAGCCTTCGGGTTTGTCTTCCGGCGGATAGAGAATCCGGCAGCCTTGCGCGCCCGCGGCCAAGATCGCCTGTGCGGCGCACTCGGCGTACTCCCAACCGGGCTTGTCCTTGTCGGGCCAGAGTACGACCGTCCTGCTGGCCAGCGGCGACCAGTCGGTTTTGTCGACCGGCGCGTTCGCCCCGTGCATCGCGGTGGTCGCGACGATGCCGGCATCGATCAGCGCCTGCGCGCACTTCTCGCCTTCGACCAGCACGACGGTGTCCGCGGTCGCGATCCCGGACTGGTGGTACAGCGGGCGCGGCTCCGGCGGCGCCATCTTGCGACGCTTCGCATCCCACGGCCGGAACTCCTTCTTGCCGCCCGGCGGGTCGTAGCGATAGACGACGGCAATCAGCTGGCCGTCGGCGTCGAGGTAGTCCCACTTCGCGGTCGCCGGGCCGAGATCGTCGATCGGCGGCGATTTCTTCGGTTTCGCGATCGGCATCGCCGACGCGCGCCCCAGCAGCCGCCCCGCCTCGTCCAGCACGCGCGGGAACTCGGCGTGTGCATCGATCCGGAAGTGCGCTGCGATCAGATCGAAGATGTCGCCGCCGGTATTGTTGGCGCGATCGGTCCACAGACCCGCCTTCTCGCCCGTGAGCACCACCTCCAGGCTGTCGCCGGGACTGCCGAGCACGTCGCCGATCAGGAACTTGCCCTGTCGCTTCCTGCCGGCGGGGAACAGCGCGGTCAGCACCGATTCCAGACGATCGAGCAGTTGCGCGCGGATCTCATCCCGACCGTCGCGTGGCGCGGCGACCTGCGGAACATCGTTGAAGTCCAGAGACGGATGCGTCACTGCCCGCTCCCCTCGCCGGCCGGCATCGCATCCGCGCGCAGACGCGCGATCCGCTCCACGGCCGCGACCGTCGTGGCACTGGCGAACCAGCGCCGTGCCTGTTCTGTCCGGGCGCGATCAGCGGCTTCACGGCAAATGCCGCGCACCCGGTCGAACACGACAAGCGTGTCGTCCCGGCGCCAGCCTTGATCGGTGCGAACGAACCAGCTTCGCAGGCGCGCGCTGTAGCGGCAGTCGTTGCGGTGGCGGCGCACGAAGATCTCGGCGAGTCCTTCGCGACGGTGCCAGTTCACGCCGGTGAAATCCGTGGCCACCGGCGGCGGTGAGACGACGACCGCTGCGGTATCGGCCTGTTCCAGTCGCGGCGCGATCACGGCCGCGTGGCGATCGCGCCACTGCTCCAGTTCGCTGAGCCGGAACCGGACCAGATGGCCGATGCGATAGTGCGGCACGCCGCGCGCGCTGCGCTCGACCTTGTTGTTGAGCCACTGCATCGGAATGCGCAGCGCCTGGTGCGCGGTGCGCGCGGCGACCATCGGCGCGTTGCAATCGGGAAGGACATCGGGGGTCATGCGGATCTCCAGCAACGGTCCTGCCAGGCGCAGAACCGACACTCGAAGTGGGTGGGGTCGGAGAAGCCGCGCGGCAGCAGCTCGCCGGCATCGGTGGCGAGCACGATCTGCACCGCGCGATCGGACATGCGCTGCGCGAGCCGGCCGTCGAAGGGCACGCGCTCGGCGTAGACCTCCATCGTGTCGGCGTTGATCGCGGTGAACAGCGCGGGATTCGCATGCAGGTCGAGATAGGCCTGATACATCGCGACCTGCGCGGCGTACACCGGCTTGGCGACGGCGAGCCTGTTCTTCTCCAGTTCGCGCCAGGCCTTCGACCCGAGGAATTTGCACTCCCAGAGCGCCGGGTAGTCGTAGCCCTCCGGTCCTGCCACGAACACGCCATCGACATGGCCACGCAATCGGCCATCAAGCGCGGAGAAGCCGAACTGCGTGCTGTCGTCCTGGCGCGTGCGCAGATCGAACCCCGCGCCGCGCAGCCACGCGACCATGCTCTCCTCGAGCACGTGACCGCGCTCGAAGATGCGCAACATCCGGCCGTCGGTGTCGCGGCCGGGATCGACCGGCGCGTCGGCATACTCGTACTGCAGCGCACGCGAGCAGGCCACGCCCAGTCGCGACGCACCGAGGTAGGTGCGTTTGGGCTCGGCCGCGCGCGCCTGCAGCAGGCCGATGTCGATCAACGCTTCGAGGCGTCCGGACTCGGTGGAAGAGGAATTGAAATCGAGCATCGTGAAAGTCGGTCGTCAGTGGTTCGAGGCAGGCGTGACGCACCGATGCGAATCGGCGGTCGTGGCATCACGCCCATCGTCAAAAGGGATGTCGTCGTCCTCGAAATCGTCCAGCGGCGGCAGCCCGCGCAGCGCGCGCGAGTGCTGGTGCTGCTGGCGTTCGTAGGCATGGATCACCGCATCGATGACGTGCAGCGCCTGCTGCTGCGAGTACTGCGCCAGCGGCACGGCGAAGCCGACGGCGTCGGCGGCGTTGCCGAGCGCGAGCAGGCAAGCGCGCTGGGCATCGGGGGACAGGGGCAGAGTCACGGGAACAAGCTCCTCCAGCGCCGCCGGCTCGTGCCGGCGGCGGGTGTCGTAGAGTTGGTGGAAGGCGTCCTGGCAGCGGCGCGAGCAGAAGGCCCAGCGGTGCGGGTAACGCCGTGGATCGGCGGGCGGGTGTCTCAGGTCAAGGTGACCGAACCCGCGCGCCGGTTGGCCGCAGGCCCAGCACCGCACGGGTGGGCCTTACTGCGCCCACGTCGGGCGGCCGGTCGGGGCCGCCGACCCGGTGTGCGGCGTGGCCGGTGCGGCCACACGGGCCGCCGCACCGGCCGCGGGCGGCGCGCCCGGCGGATAGTCGGGCTGACCGGGTTCCACCGCCTGTTTGATGATGTTCTTCGCATCGCCCCGCCCGTCGCGCTCGATGTCGATCTTCGCGACGAAGGCGATGCCCTCCAGTTCGTGGAAGCCCTGGATGCGCCGCGCGGCAGCCGCCTGCGGCGAGTTGTCCTCCGGTCGCACGTTGCGCGCGGAATTGAGCAGCGCGCGCAGAAAGCTGCGGCCCATGCCGCTCCAGGTCGGTCCCTTCGGACTGTGTAGACCGATGTTCGACCACAGCTTGCGTTTCGCGAACGGGCCTTCGAGCACGACGAACTCGCAGGCCAGATAGATCGCGCCGGTCTCGTCGCTCTGGGTTGCCCAGCCGCCAGTCCATCCCTGGCTCGGATCGTTGTAGCCGCCGGGCTTGATCGTCATCCGCACCCAGGCGACGGTGCCCTTGGGGATGACGTCGAAGCTCTGCTGCTGTTCGGCGTCGTTGAAATCGTTCCAGACGGTCATGGAGTCTCCTGCGCGGCAACGGCCGGCGCGTGCGAAGGGGTGGTCGTGGTCGCGGGGCGCGTGAAGTCGAGCCGTTCCAGCGCGGGGCGCGCGCTGCCGGCGATCTTCTGCATCAGGCGACCGAGGTGGGGTTCCTCGATCAGCTCGAGGCGGCCGGAACGGTCCTTGGCCGGATAGCCCCACGGATTGAGGGTGTGGCAGACGAAGGCGCGGTACGCCGTGCCGTCGTCCGCGGCGATCTCCGTCATCGTGACGACCTCATCGACGATGCCCGGCAATTCCAGCCCCGTCTTGCTGCCGTCGATCTGCAGTTGCAGGATGCGGCGACCGAAGTCGTCGATCTTCTCCTCGAGGATGCCGACGAACCACACGCTCTTGCCGCGGGTGTGCTGCAGGTGCGTGAGCCACGCGATCATCTCCTGGCCCATGAGGCCGTAAGCGCCACGCATGTCCGGCTTGCCGGTCTTGTCCGAGTACGCCTGCGGCTGGCCCTTGCTCCACTGCAGGCACAGCCGGCCGGCGACGGTGATCGAGTCGACGAACAGCGTGTGGTACTTCGCGAGCTGCGCCGAATCGCCGTAGCGCGCGCAGGCGGCGTCGTAGTGCGCCTGGCTGTAGGCCTGGTCGTCGCGCAGTGCCGGGTTCGGGCCGCCGATGTACACGGCGAGGTCGCGGCACTCGCCCCAGGTGCGGGGGCGCAGGCTGTCGCCGGCCCAGTCCTCGACCGCGAGATCGCCCGCCTCCAGATCGAGGAACAGGGTCGAGCCCGCGTCGAGGGTCCACAACTGCGAGGTCTTGCCGATGCCGGATTTACCGATCAGCACGCCCTTCACGCCGCGGCGCTCGGACATGCGCTGGTCGGCGCCGATGATGGGAAGCGTCATCTCAGCCCTCCCCGGCCGGCGTCAGCCGGTACGTCGGCTTGCCGGGCTTGACGGTGCGCGCGGCCTCGAACTGCGAGCGCAGCGTCGACGGCCAGTTCTGGAAGCGCGATTCGGAAATGCTGTAGCTCACGTCGATGAATTCCTCGACGGACTCGCCCGCAGCATCGATGCGTTTGGCGATCGTCGCCAGTTGCGTCTGGTCCCAGGTCACGCGCTTGGACACATCCACGGTCAGGCGCAGATCGCCGTCGGCGACGTGAACGACGCCGAAGTCCTTGCCTCCGTCGCTGCGCGCGTCGCGGATGCGGTCGCCGTAGGTCTGCTCCAGCGCGGCGTCGAAGCGGGCCTTGACCTGCTTGAGCCAGTCGCCGGCCTGCTCCAGTTGCCGGGCGAGAACGATCTTCTGTTGGGGGGAGAGCGCCGCCAGTTGGGCGACGGACAGTTCGGCGAGTTCCGCCGGCAGGAGGGTGAGGTCGGTCATGATCGTCGTCCTCACGCGAACGCGCGTTCGCCGGTGCCGCGGCGCAGCGCCTGGCGTTCGTAGGCCTCGACGTCCTCGCGACGGTAACTGACGCGATTGCCGAGCTTCAGGTAGACAGGGCCGATCCCCATCCGGCGCCACTGCTGCAGTGTGCGGTGGGAGATGTCCCAGCGCCGGGCGAGTTGGTTCTCATCGAAGGCGCGGGCATCGTCGGAGACGCCTTGCGCGGAAGTGCGGTCTTGCATGTCGTGCTTCTCGTCGTGCTGCGGTAGCAGCGGGCGACACACAGACTATGCATCGGACGGTTGGAATACAGGTGGAAAGACGGTTGGAAAACCGGGATTTTTTTTCCAACCTTAAAGTCATTGAATTGATTGAACTTTCTGCCGTTCGGCATGTCGCAAACGCTTGCCCCACTCTTTAGCCGGACGGTAGGATCGGGGTATCTCGGGGCAGCCTATGAAGTCCCGTCGCACTCAAGAAGGAAGCGGTCATGGCCAGCGAAGCTCCGATCCCCGTCACGGCGGGGGACGCATTCGAGAAAGGGAAGTTCTTCATCATCGAGCCGAGCTTCTGGGGCGGCGGTAGGATCCCGGGCTTGGAGATCGCCAATGAAGACACTTTGGCGCTTCCTGGGGCTCACACGGTGGAGCCACCCAACGGCGATCCGAATCAGTACCCGGAGCGTCCGCATCTGATTCATGTGCCCGAGCAGGGTGGCTTGCCGCGCGATTTTGAAAATCTGTACGGCATCTGGATCGTCTCCGAGGCGTTGAAATGCGTGTTCGAGTCGGTCGACCCCGATGGGTTCGTCTTCGTCGCTTGCGATTTCACGCTCGCGGATGGTTCACCGGGCTCTCAGCTCTACTTCTGCGGTGTATTGCGAACACTGGACGCACTCGATGAGAGTGCGTCGAGGGTGAAGATCGAAACTGGCGATTTCGTCAATGGCAAGTACTACGACCGTTCGGGGGGAGCGCGTTTGATCTTCAAGGAGGAAGTCGTCGGATCAGCGCATGTGTTTCGGACTCCCTTCGCACTTACGGTGTTCTGTGATCGCATGCTCTATGACGCTGTCAATGCCGCAGACGTCGCGGGCGTGAAGTTCATCGACGTCGCTGACTGCTGATTGCCAGGCACATGTTCGCAAAGGAGTTGCACTCATGAGCGACACGCCTGTTTTTCAGGGGCATCACGTCATCGAGCAGGATGCATATAAACAAAGCCGACTGCTTCGGGAATTGTCGAAGCAAGATTTGTTTGATCTGCATGCTCCCCGCAACCTGCTCAATCTGCCTGTCGATCGTGCGTTGGCAGCTCAACTTGATCTTTCCCCGCACCCAGGTGGCCCGCTCGGTGCATATTCCGAAGGTGTCCAGTTGCGGCTTGAGCGGCTGCAACAAAGTCCCGACGGCCAAGCCGCACTTCGAGGCGACCGCGCTGCTGCAGAACGCATGGCTGTCAGGGTGGGCGAACTGACCGATACGATGAAAGCCGGACTGGTCAACGGTGATCTGCATTCCAACACGCCACAGGGCATGACGCGCGAACAGACGAATGCACGCATTCGCGAATTCTTCGGCGACATCGATGGGTATCGACAAACGCACGCGACGCAGATCGCGGAGATCGGCAGGATGCCTGGACAGGAGGCACGCTGGGCTGGTGTGACCCGGTCGGAAGGCAACGTCGCGGCGACGCTCGATGCGATCGAACAACCGGCCATGAAGCCGGTGGCTGGCGATCCTGCCGCGGGCCGACAATCGCTCGGTACGGCCGTTGCGCAGGCAAACGAAGCGGGACGTTTGCCGCTATCGGAACCGATGGAGGTCAGGCTGCGTGCCGCCTTCCCGCAGGAGATGCCACCAACGCTCGTGCGCGCGCCTGCGTTGCCGGAAACGCGTGGACCGCTGGTGGAAGGCGGCAGGGTGCCGGACGTGGACACGCCCCGCACCGGAGCGCCGGGTTCGGGCCGGGCACTGCGTGTCGTCGGTGCGGCGGGCGTGGCCCTCATGGCCTACGACTTCGCTAGCACCGGGCATCGTGTCCTTGAGCTGCGGGCGCAAGGCAACGACGCCGCGGCCGAAGCCGCTGGGACACGCTTCGTCGGTCGCAATGCGGGCGGCCTGCTGGTCGGCTTCGGAGCGGGCTTCGCCTACGGCGCCGCCACCGGTTCCTGGACCGGCCCAGGTGCGCTGGTATCCGGGGTAATCGGCGGCGGTGTTGGGGCTTATCTGGGCGACAAATGGGCGGATCAGAAGCAACTCGAGCAGATCTATACCCAGACCGACGTCAATGGAAATGCGTGGACGCGGGACCCTGCAGATCCTCAAGGCGCATGGTTGCGCACGGCGCGTGCCCCGAATGCGACAGGCGGCTTCGACGAAACACGCCTCGTCGCTGTTGGTCGTCTGGCCGACGAACTGAATTACAGATCCGCCAACGACTCCTATTCGCTGGGTCTCGCGAATCCTCCGGAGCCGAAAGCGCCGTTTCGGCTGCCTGCGGAACCTGGGACCGACTCACCACGAGCCCCGTTTGAGACCGGCCGAGACTATGTGCGTGACGCGCAGTCCGGGAAATGGCAGATCGAGATCAGAGAGAACCTCGACGGCCGCATACCGCTGACCCGGAACGAACCAGTCAGCGATGGACGTGCGATGGAGTTGGAGCGTCAGTCGGCTCTGATCATCGCCAACAACGCCGCCAACACACCTGCCGTGATCGCTGCTCGGTATCAGATTGCCCACGACCAATTCGCCTGGGGCGAATTCGCATCGAAAGAACCGGTTCCACCGGTGATCCGCAATTCTGCCGCACAGACCGAGACGCTGCCGGCGTCCGATGGGAACACCTACACCCGCGGTGCCGACGGGGAATGGACCAGGCCCGGAATGCTCGGCACGAACCAGGCGTCGGGCAACACCCGCGAAGAATTGAATCGCACATGGCAGGCGCAGCAGGTGGGATTGCAGGAGTTGTCCGAGTACGCCGCGATCGCGCGGGCGAATCCGACGCCAACGGAATACGGCCTGCGCAACGCGGTGACCGATGCCTACGCTCGGGCTGGCGTCGTGCGCAGTGATGGTGACATCGATGCTGCGACGAGGGCGGTCACGCAGGATCACGCACGCGATGGCCTCGGTCGGTCGCCCTACACGCTGGAAGTGCGTCCCGATGGTTCCATCGCGACGTTGGTCGGCCACGACGATCGGCGTATGGAAACCAAGAGCGTCACCACCGCCGAGGAGATCGAGCGGGCGCGGACAGAAGCGACTCTTTCACCGCATGCGATCGAACGTCCATCGGAACAGGACCGCGACACCCGCGCGCAGGCGCAACGCGAAGCGAACCTGCAGGGGCTGGCGCAGGACGGAGGCGCCCAGACGGTCGCGGCCACCATGCGCATGGCCAGTTCCGGACGCCGCGACGATGGCGCTCAGGAGCCGGATGCGCGGCAGGACGACAAACAGAAGGCGCCATCGCCCAATGATCGCGTCGAGCCGGTTGCGGCTTCGACACTGGCGCTGTCGCCACGACTTCCCGATCCGCGCGACGCGGATCACCCCGATCACCGCCTCTACAAACAGATTGAAGCCGGCGTCGCCCGCATCGACGCCTCCACCGGCCGCACGTTCGATGCGACCAGCGAGAGATTGGCGATGAGCACGCTCGCCGACGCGAAAGCTGCGGGCATCACCTCGGCCGACCATATCGCCCTCAATACTGCCGGCAAGCTGCAGCAGGATGGTTCACAGGTTTCAGGCGGGACACTGCTCTTCGTCGTGCAGGGACAGGATCCTTCCGACCCGGCGGCACGCCGCTCCATGACCGACGTGGCACAGGCCGTTGAACGCCCACTGGAGCAGTCGCAACAGAAGCTCGATGCGGTGAACCAGCAACAGGCGCAAGCGCTGGCGCAGCAACAGGAACAGCCGACGCCGGACGGCCCCGGCCGTGGGCCAAGGATGGCGTGACACACCTTCAATGATCACGAAGCTTTTTTGCAGCGAGGATCAAGCCTTCTCGGCCGCCTCAATTGCCGCCAACAGCGCCAGTCCCTGCTCGGAAATCACGTGCCCGTTGCCTTTGACGCTGCTCTTGCGCGAAGGATCGAGTACTCGGATCAGGCGACGGTTGACCAGCCAGTAGAAATTCTGCGGCACTACCTCCCAACCGTCGATGTAGTGGAGAAAATATTGACCCGCGACCAACAGCCCACCGGAGCGCAATCGCTCCAGTGCCTCACGTCGCTTGGCCGATAGGGCCGGCTTATCTTTGCCTGGTTTCGCCATCGCCCTGATCTCCCTTACATCCCAATATTCATGTGCCACCTGTGTCCGAAGGTCCATTCTTGCACTCGACCTCCAACGCCCACCAGTATTGCCCCTGCCGGTTTGAACGTACCAGCATGCGATACGCCCGATGCGCTTGCGGATACTTGCTCTGCGGAAAGGCCACGATCGGCTTGCCGAGATCGACCTTCGCCCGGCGGAGCAACGCTTCACGCTCGATCCGTTCGCCGGACAACTCCCACAGCACCCGCAGCAGCGCCGACTGCGTCGGCGTGAGCGCCACCGGTTCGGTCTCCCTCGGCAGCAGCACCGTTCTGAATTCCCGCCCGAACGGCCCGTGGCGACCATCATCGTTGCCTAGCGATGCCTCATCGAGTATGCCCTCCCACACCGGGCCGGCCACGACCAGGCCCGTCCCGCGGACCTGGAACGCCGAAGCGAGCGGTACGACCGACACCGGCAGCCCCGGCAGAAAGACATCATCCGGCGCAGTGGTCGTCAGCAGGATCGCCGGCCCCTGCCCCACCAGCGACGGCCACACGGCATGGAGTGCGCGCCCGGTCCTTGAAGACCTCAGCCGCTCGCCATACAGGATGCGCCGTCGCGCGCCCGCGCGGCCGAGATCGCCCAGCCGCCAGAGTTGCCCCGGCACCAACGGCCAGGGCGGCCCCACGGGCAAGCCCAACGCCTGGGCGATACGTCGCCGCAGCCATTCGCTATCAGGCGCGAGCCGCTGCAAATCCTGTGCCGCCAGCACGACCTTTCCGCACCCCACGCAAAGCGCGGAGCCCGCGGTGATCACGCGGACGCTATGCGCCTCGCAGCGCGGGCAGATGATCGTCCGCGCGCGCGACGGGACCAGCGCCCCGATCTGCTGCAATCGTTCGAGTTGCCTGCGTTCGACCAGGTCGGCCAATGCAGGCGCGATCGCGCCACCCTCCTCCTCGATGCAGGAGGCCAACAATGCCAGGCAGTCCATTGCACATCAGACCGTCGTCGGCAAGGTTGACCCCATCGGGGTATCGTGACCCGGCGCCTGCCGCCAGCGGATCAGCCATGTTTCAATCTGCGCGCGTGTGCCGACATCGAAGTCGCCCAGATTGCTGCCGCCGCGCCGTTTGAGCGCGAGCGTCACCGAGCGGCCGATCGGCTGCCCCGGTTCTGGGAAGAAGTCGACGCCCAGCACCGCCTCGACCAGTCGGAAGCGACGGCGACGCATCGGGTTCTCGATCGGCATCCAGATGTCCAGCACCTCCAGCACGCCGACCCGCGTGTCGCCGGCAGGCGCCATGATCGCGATCTCGCCACCCGTGATTTCATCGAGCATGGTCGCTTCGAGTAGACGCACGTTGTCCACGGCCATCTCATCCGGGAGCATCAAGGGGCGGCGCAGGTAGTCCAGCGGCTGCGGCATCGGATCGGCAAGCAGGGGATACAGTCCGCGCATGCGGACAGCGTCATCGAAGATCGCCGGGTGCCGCAGGTACATCCACAGCGCGCACTGCGCAGGCGCATCCGGCAGATGCAGCGGGTTCACTTGCCCGGCATGCGCCTCGTTCGCGGCGCGCAATGCATCAAGACCGGCAGCATCGGCCAACAACGCGACATGACGCATGCCCGCCAGAATGCAGCCACGCACGGACTCGGGCGCGCGCTCGATCGCGGTCGCGATGCGCAACCGCTTGTAGGTATCGCCTTCCGACCTCTCGATCTCGAATGACAGTGTCAGGCCGCATTGCGCCAGAAAGTCCAGGAGGACTTCATCCGGCGGGATTTTCAACAACAATTCCAGATAAGACATAGAGCTGGACACGATTCGTCTCCAGCGTAACCCCAGTTCTTACGTCGACGATCCCCTTCGCCGACAAAGCGCCCCGCAGATCCACGCTTGTTCACTTTCGTCATACGTAAGATTCGGATTCTAGAACCCGCGTCACAGTTGTCAATCGCCTGGAGTCATACGGTGATAAAATTTACACATTCCTGTTCATGCGCCGTATTGGCGGCGCCTCCGACCAAGGGAGAAGGCGAATGGCGACCTCTTTCAGCCTCCGATTGCGGCGACTACGCAAGAATTCAAGCCTGACGATGGAGGGTTTGGCGCAGGCGGCCGGCATCAGCAAGAGCTATGTCTGGGAACTGGAGAACCGCGAAGTTCCCCACCTGTCGGTCAAGGTCCTGGTCGATCTGGCCAAGGCGCTGGGGGTCACTACCCAGGACTTGATGGGCGAACCGCCTCCCGTGCAAGCCTCCCCCGAAGACCTGCAGTTCTTCCGGAAGTACACCAGCATGGATCGGGCCGACAAGGACCGGCTCCGGAAGATGGTCAACTTGTTCGATCAGCCGTCTTCCAAGCGGGCAGGCGGACGGAGATAGACAATGTCAGCTATTTAGACTTCGGCATATGAAGGCGCGTGCCATGCGCCGAACAAAGGCTTGTCATCCTGTATGCCGCAACGCCCCCAGAATGGTGCAGGCTCCACGTTCGCCCCCCGCACACTGACCGATCACCCGCTCCAGCTCACCTACCATGCGGTTCAGCGCCTCAATCCGCTGATGAATGTCGGCCAGGTGCGCACGAGCCACCACATCGACATCGCAGCACGACAGCTTCGGATCATCATTCAGGCGCAGCAGGCTACGGATCTCCTCCAAGCTGAAACCCAGCTCGCGCCCGCGGGCGATGAATCGCAGCCGCTCGACATCGGCCGGGGCGTAGGTGCGGTAGCCGCTCCCGGTTCGCATCGATGGTGGCATCAGTCCGACGCGTTCGTAATAACGGATGGTTTCCAGGTGGCAGCCACTGGCCGCGGCAGCGTCACTGATTTTCATTCGCATTCCGCTTGACCCTGTAGTAGTTACGGACTTTACGCTTGGGACGTTTCCGCTGCCACCCGGCGGCGCCCTGCCGCGGTCACACCCATGCCTCAACCCATTACCCTGATCCGGTTCAGCCTCTTCGTCTTTCTGATCGGGTGGGCCGTGCTACTGCCCGTCCGTGCCGAATCACATGCGACCAACCCCCGCCAGACTTGGCAGATGCTCGATTACATAGCGGTCGACTACGCCGGTGCCGTCCAGGGTGGCCGTATCGTGTCGCCGGGCGAGTACGCCGAGATGCAGGAATTCGCCGCGACGGTGCGAATGCAGCTGACGGGCCTGCCCGTCACCCCGAAGCAGACGGCCCTGCTGGCCCAAGCCGACCAACTGGTGGTGGCGGTGACCGCAAAGGCCGAGCACGCGCACGTGGCGACACTCGCCCGTGGGCTGGCCGACGACCTGCTGGCCAGCTACTCCATCGGGGCGGTGCCGGCCGCGCCGCCGGAACCGAGCCGAGCCGCGGCGCTCTACGCCCAGCAATGCGCGGCCTGCCACGGTGCCTCCGGGCGCGGCGACGGGCCAGCCGCTGCCGGGCTGGATCCGCCACCGATCGCCTTCACCGACGCCGAGCGCGCCGCCCAGCGCACGCCCCTGGCGCTGTACGAAGTGATTTCCCAAGGTGTGCCGGGCACCGGCATGGCCAGCTTTGCCGGACTCTCGGAGGAGGACCGCTGGGCGCTGGCGTTCTACGTGGGCGGCCTGGCGAACTCACCGCAGGCCCGTGAGGAGGGTGAAACGCTGTGGCGAGAGAACGCCGAGGCGCATGGTCGCATCCCCACGCTGGAAGCACTGACCCGAACCCGCGAAGCCGATCTTGCGACGATGCTGTCCACCGAACAGGCCCACGCCATCGTCGCCTACCTGCGTTCCCGTCCGCAGGCCGTCAACGAACCCGTGGCCGGCGCCGGTCCGCTGGCATTGGCCCGGCAGCGGCTGGCGGACAGCCAGCGAGCCTACGCCACCGGCGATACCGCCCAAGCCACGACATTGGCGTTGTCGGCCTACCTGGACGGCGTGGAGCCGGCGGAGCCGACGCTGGCCGCGCGCGACACGGCGCTGATGCGCGAGATCGAAACCGCCATGGCCCGCTACCGCAGCCAACTGGGCCGCCGCTCGGCCCCGGCGGATATCGCCGCACAGGCGACGCAGATCAACATGTTGTTCGATCGCGCCGAAGCGGTGCTGCAGAACACGCATACGGACACGACCACGGCCTTCCTCGGCAGCTTCACTATCCTGGTGCGCGAGGGCTTGGAGGCGTTGCTGATCGTGATCGGCATGATCGCGTTCCTGCGCAAGGCCGAGCGCCGCGAGGTGCTGCCCTATGTGCATGCTGGCTGGATCGGTGCCTTGCTGGCCGGCGCGGCGACGTGGGCGGCGGCAACCTATCTTGTCGACATCAGCGGCGCCAACCGCGAAGTGACCGAAGGCGTGTCGGCGCTGTTCGCCGCCGCGGTACTCCTGAGCGTGGGCATCTGGATGCACCAGAAGAGCTTGGCCGGCCGCTGGCAGCAATATCTGCACGCGAAGCTGTCGGCGGCGCTGTCGCGGCGCTCGGCAATCTTCCTGTTCGTGCTGGCGTTCGTGGCGGTGTATCGCGAGGTGTTCGAGACGATCCTGTTCTACATCGCGATGTGGAGCGAACAGGCTTCCGGCGCCATCCTCGCGGGCTTGGCGACCGGCAGCGTGGTCCTGGCCGCAGTGGCGTACTGGATGCTGCGCATGAGCAAGCGTCTGCCGATCGGCCGGTTCTTCTCGATCAGTTCTATCCTGATCGCGGTACTGGCAGTCATTCTGGTCGGCAAGGGCGTCGCCGCCCTGCAGGAGGCCGGTTGGGTATCCCAGGCCCTGGTCCAGGCACCGCGCATCGAATGGCTGGGCATGTATCCGTCTTGGCAGTCGTTGCTGGCGCAGGTGGCCGTGGCCACCATCGCGGTGATCGGATTCCTCGTCAACACCCGGTCAGCACCCATACCGACACCCGCCCCCAACACCTGAGCAGGAGGACATCTCGATGAGTGATTGTGGTTGCCATCACGAAGCCAAGAACGCCCACGAGCGCCGCGTACTGCGGATCGCCTTGGTACTCAACGCCTTGATGGCGGTCATTGGCGGCATCGCAGGCTGGATCGCGCAATCGACAGGGCTGCTTGCCGATGCACTGGATATGCTCTCCGATGCGACCGCGTATGCGATCGGCTTGGTGGCGATCGGACGCACGGCCCGCTTCAAGGCCAATGCGGCCTGGCTCAGTGGCAGCGTGCTGCTCGTATTGGGCATCGGCGTGCTGGTCGAAGTCGGCCGACGCATCATGGACGGCGCCGAACCGCAGAGCGGCTGGATGATCGGTACCGCGCTGTTGTCGCTGGCCGTCAATGTCACCGTGTTGCGCATGCTGGCGCCGTTGAAGTCTGGCGAGGTGCATCTGCGCGCAACCTGGCTGTTCACCCGCGCCGACGTGGTAGCCAACCTCGGCGTGATCCTCGCCGGCATCTTGGTGCTGTGGCTGGGATCGCCTTACCCGGATTTCGTCATCGGCGCATTGATCGGCTTGTACGTGATCAAGGAAGCCTTCGAGATTCTCGGCGATGCGCGTCGTGCCCAGCGCGAGACCCAAGCGTGAGGCACCTCGGCAGATGGCACCGGCGATGCGCGATGGCTGTGACTGTTCTATGTTGTTGGGCATGGAGTGCACACGCGCAGACACGCTTGAGCCTCGACGAGGCGTTCGCACGCGTAGCGCAGATGCACCCGGAGATTCGTTGGGTAGACGCCCGCACAGCGGTGCTGGCCGCCGAGCGTGAGCAGGCCGAACAACGCCCGCCCTGGACCGTCGGCGCCGAGGTCGAAAATGTGTTCGGCACCGGTCAGGCCCGTGGTCTGGACAGTGCTGAGCTGACCCTGACGCTGGCCTCAGTCCTGGAGCGTGGCGGCAAGCTGGACGCCCGCCGTACCCTAGCGCAAAGCAGGATTGATGCGCTGGCTGTGCAACGGGAAACCCGGCGGCTCGACCTGCTCGCCGAGACCGCCCGGCGCTACCTCGCGGTCGTCGCCACTGACCGGAGGCAGTTGCTGGCCGAGGCTGATGTGGGGCAGCGCCAGCGCACCGTCGCCGCGGCGCGGCAGCGCCTGCAGGCCGGCGCCTCACCGGAATCGGTGGTGCTCACCGCGCAAGCGGCGCTCGCCCGGGCCGAACTCACCCGCGATCGCGCCAAACAGCAGCGGAATGCCGCCCGCCAGCACTTGGCCGCACTGTGGGGCGAGCGCACTCCCGCCTTCGGCACTGTGGCCGGCGACCCGCTGGCCTTGCCGACCATCGGCTCGATGGAGGCGTTGGAGGCCGAACTGGAGCGTACGCCCGAGCTAGCCCAGTTCGCCGATGATCGCCGCATTGCCGAAGCCCGCCTGCAACTGGCGCGCTCGGCGGCGACACCGGATCTGCAATGGCAGGTCGGTATCCGGCGAAGACAGGAGAGCGACGACACTGCGCTCGTGGCCGGGGTGTCGATGCCGCTGGGCAGCCGCGCCCGCGCACAGCCGGAAATCCGCGCCGCCGACGCCGAACTGGAAGCCTTGTCGATCGAGCGTGAGGCCAAGGGCCTGTCGCTGTACTCGACGCTGGTCGAGGCGCACGGCCGCTACACCGTGGCGCAGGCCGAAGTGGTGCGCTTGCGAGACGACGTGCTGCCCAAGCTCGCCCGCGCAGAACAGGCCGCCGAGCGCGCTTACCGTGCCGGCGCCATCAGCTATCTGGAATGGGCGCAGCTGCAATCCGAACGGACGGCTGTACACCAGCAACAGCTCGATGTCGCGCTTGACGCGCAACGCGCCCTTATCGAAATCCAGCGGCTCACCGGCCAGGCGTTCCTGACGCCGGCGGCCGCCGCTTCCTCAGGAGATTCCATTCCATGACCCGCTTCCATTGGACCGCTTTGGGTCTCGCCCTGTTGCTGGCCGCGTGCAGCGCGTCCGCGCCAAACCCCGCATCCGAAGCTGGCGAAGCCCACGCAGGCGAAGAGCACGGCGAGCATGAGGAAGCGCCGCAGCAAACCAGCATCCCCGCCAAGACGGCGCAGGCCGCCGGCATCCGCGTGGCGCCAGTCGGCCCCGGCGTGATCGCAGACGAGCACCAAGTTCAAGGCCTGCTGACGCCCATAGAGGGCCGCATCGCGCAGGTCACGGCACGGTTTCCGGGTCCGGTGCGCTCGGTGGGTGTCGGTGTCGGCGATCACGTGCGCGCCGGCCAGGTGTTGGCAACGATCGAGAGCAACCTGAGCCTGACGACGTACTCGATCACTGCACCGATCAATGGCGTGGTCATGGCACGCACGACCACCGTGGGTATGTCACCCGCCGAAGGTGCGCTCCTATTCGAGATCGCCGACTTGTCCATGCTGTGGGTGGACCTGCACATCTTCGGTGCGGATGCGCAGCACATCGGCACCGGCGTGCCGGTGACCGTGACGCGCCTGAGCGATGGTGTGTCCGTGCAGACCACGCTGGAGCGCGTACTGCCGGGCACGGCCACGGCGAGCCAAAGCACGGTCGCCCGCGCCACCGTGGCCAACACCGATGGCCTGTGGCGCCCAGGCTCGGCGGTCAAGGCCCGCGTGACCGTGGACCGTCAGCCGGTCAAGCTGGTGGTGCCGATCACTGCGTTGCAGACCGCTGAAGACCAGGATGTCGTTTACATGCAACAAGGCGACACCTACCGCACCCGGCCGGTGAAGCTGGGCCGGCGCGATGCCGAGCACGTGGAGGTACTGGATGGCCTCAAGGTTGGTGAGCGCGTGGTCGTGGCGCAGAGCTTCCTGATCAAGGCGGACATCGAGAAGTCCACGGTCGAAGAGGAGTGAGAGCCGCCATGCTGGAACGCCTCATTCGCTTTGCCATCCATCATCGTTGGTTGATGCTTGTGCTTACCGCCGCGCTGATCGCGCTGGGTGTCTGGAGCTACCGGCACCTGTCGATCGACGCCACTCCCGACATCACCAACGTCCAGGTGCAGATCAACACGCAGGCGTCCGGCTACTCGCCGCTGGAAGCCGAGCAGCGGGTCACCTACGTCATCGAAACGGCGATGGCTGGCTTGCCGAAGCTGGACTACACGCGCTCGCTGTCGCGCTACGGCCTCTCGCAGGTCACCGTGGTGTTCGAGGACGGCACCGATCTGTATTTCGCCCGCCAACAAGTCGCCGAACGCCTGCAGCAGATTTCCTCACAGCTGCCCGAGGGGCTGGATCCGGAACTCGGCCCCATCGCCACCGGCTTGGGTGAGATCTTCATGTACACCGTGGAGGCCGAGCCCGGCGCCCGCAAGCCCGACGGCTCGACGTACACGGCTACCGACCTGCGCACCCTGCAGGACTGGGTGATCCGGCCGCAGCTGCGCAACGCGCCCGGCGTCACCGAGGTCAATACCATCGGCGGGTTCGAGCGGCAGATCCACATCACGCCGGACCCGGCACAACTCGTGGCACTGGGCTTCACCCTGGACGACGTGGTCGAGGCCGTCGCCCGCAACAACCAGAACATCGGAGCCGGTTACATCGAACGCAACGGCCAGCAGTTCCTGGTGCGGGTGCCCGGTCAGCTCGCGGACCTGAAGGCGATGGGCAACATCGTGCTGGACCGGCGCGAGGGCGTGCCCATCCGGATACGCGACGTCGCGACCGTGGCTGAAGGTAAGGAGTTGCGTACCGGTGCGGCCACCCAGAACGGCCATGAGGTCGTGGTCGGCACCGCCTTCATGCTGTTCGGTGCCAACAGCCGTGAGGTGTCCCGTGCTGCGGCTGCGAAACTGGAGGCCGCCAACGCCAGCCTGCCGGCAGGCGTGCATGCCAAGCCGGTGTACGACCGCACCGCGCTGGTCGATCGCACCATCGGCACGGTCGCCAAGAACCTGATCGAAGGCGCGCTGCTGGTGATCGTGGTGCTGTTCCTGCTGCTAGGGAACGTGCGGGCTTCGCTGATCACCGCGGCGGTGATTCCGCTGGCGATGCTATTCACCATCATCGGCATGGTCCGCGGCGGTGTCTCGGGCAACCTGATGAGCCTGGGCGCGCTCGACTTCGGCCTGATCGTCGATGGTGCGGTGATCATCATCGAGAACTGCCTGCGCCGCTTTGGTGAGGCGCAACATGCGCTCGGCCGCGAGCTCAACGACGAAGAGCGCTTCGACCTGACCGCCTCGGCCACCGCCGAAGTGATCCGGCCCAGCCTGTTCGGGTTGGGCATCATCGCCGCGGTGTACCTGCCGATTTTCGCGCTGACAGGTGTGGAGGGAAAAATGTTCCACCCGATGGCGATCACGGTGGTGCTGGCGCTGACGGGCGCGATGATGCTGTCGCTGACCTTCGTGCCGGCGGCGATCGCGACCTTCCTGCGCGGACGCGTGGCCGAGCATGACAATCGTCTGATGCGCTGGTCGCGAGCCCGCTACACGCCACTGCTGGACTGGGCATTACGCCACCGCGTGACGGTGCCGGCCGGCGCTGCGGTGCTGGTGGTGGCCTGCGGCTTACTGGCGACGCGCCTGGGTTCGGAGTTCGTGCCGAGCCTGGACGAAGGCGACATCACCCTGCAGCCGCTACGCATTCCCGGCACCGGCTTGGAGCAGTCGGTGGCCATGCAGAAGACGCTGGAACTGCGGATGCGGCAGTTTCCGGAAGTGGCCAACGTCTTTTCCAAGATCGGCACCGCCGAGGTGGCCACCGATCCGATGCCGCCGTCGATGGCCGACACCTTCCTGATGCTCAAGCCACGCGAGCAATGGCCTGATCCGCGCAAGCCCAAAACAGAGCTGATCGAGGAATTGGAAGCCGCGGCCCGCGAGATTCCCGGCAGCAACTACGAGTTCACCCAGCCGATCCAGATGCGCACCAACGAACTCATCTCCGGCGTGCGCTCGGACGTGGCGGTGAAGGTATATGGCGATGATCTGGAGCGTCTGGCGCGGCTGGCCACCCGCATCGAACGAGTCATGCGGCAGGTGCCCGGCGCCGAGGACGTGAAGTCCGAACAAGTCATCGGCCTGCCGCTGCTCACCGTCACGCCCGATCCGGACGCGCTGGCGCGCTATGGATTGAACCCGGGCGACGTCCAGGACACCGTCGCCATCGCAGTCGGCGGCGCCATCGCCGGACAACTGTTCGAGGGCGATCGCCGCTTCGATCTGGTGGTACGCCTGCCCGAAGCGCTGCGACAGGATCCAGCGGTGTTAGCCGACTTGCCGATCCCGTTGCCAGTCACTGAAGATGCCGACGAGTCCAGCCACACTGCAGCCTGGCGCGGCGGCGCACCGCGCACGGTGCCCTTACGCGAGGTCGCTCGGATCGAAGTGCAGCGTGGTCCGAACCAGATCAACCGTGAGAACGGCAAGCGTCGGGTGGTGATCACCGCCAACGTGCGCGAGCGCGACCTCGGCGGCTTCGTGACTGACCTGCGGTCGCGTATCGGGCGCGATGTGAAGCTGCCAGAAGGCTACTGGGTGGAGTACAGCGGCACGTTCGAGCAGTTGATTTCAGCCAGTCAGCGCTTGGCGGTGGTGGTGCCAGTGACTCTGGCGCTCATCTTCGCGCTGCTGTTCATGGCCTTCGGGTCCGCCAAGGACGCCGCCATCGTGTTCAGCGGTGTGCCATTGGCGCTAACCGGCGGTGTGGCCGCGCTGGCGCTGCGTGGCATCCCACTGTCGATCTCCGCCGGCATTGGCTTCATCGCCTTGTCGGGCGTGGCGGTGTTGAATGGCTTGGTCATGATTGCCTTCATCCGACGCCTGCGAGAACAAGGTGACCCTCTGGATGAGGCCGTGAAGGACGGCGCGCTCGGCCGACTTCGGCCTGTGCTGATGACTGCGCTCGTGGCCTCACTGGGCTTCCTGCCCATGGCGTTGAACGTCGGTGCTGGCTCGGAGGTACAGCGGCCGCTGGCCACCGTTGTGATCGGCGGCATCGTGTCCTCGACGCTGCTGACCCTGTTGGTGTTGCCGGCGTTGTACCGCTGGCTGCACCGGGATGTGGAAACACGAGAGGAACTGCTGCACAGCTAAACGTCTCCAAGACACCGAGGTGGAGATTGCGCGGTCGATTCACGACCGCGCCGGCACGAGGACTTCGGTCCGGGCGGAAATGCAATGGTGGCAAATCCGATGGTGGCGCCCGCAGGGACTGAGATCAGCGTGGGCGCTTCCGGATCGGGCATTTGCACGTCCTCGCAGCAGCCTATGGCGTTCGGCGGCTTCAACGGTATCTCAATCGGCCCCTCGCATCACGCGCGAATGCGATATCACTAGGCTGTGCCGGAAGTCGCTGGCATCCCGCTGGATAGGCATTGACGCCATAAAACCGCTCTCCCGAGACCACACGTAACTCGTTGACCTGGAAGGAATTCCGAAAATAGCCCTGTGGTCTTGACAATCAATAAGTCCACAGGGACGGAGAAAGAGAGAGAGAAATTGGCGTTTTTTTCGCCAAACCAGACCAAAGGGTGCGGGACTGAAGTCCACACCAAAAACGCGAAAACCCCGCAAAAATGCGAGGTTTTCTTGATACGGCAGAGAGGGTTTGCCGTCGTGTATTGGTCGGGGTAGCCGGATTCGAACCGACGACCACCAGTCCCCCAGACTGGTGCGCTACCAGGCTGCGCTATACCCCGGGTAGGTCGGACATTGTACCCGCTGGGCCGGCGGATCGGCCAGCCCGGGCGCGTCGTCCGGAATCGTTGCTCAGCGCTTGAGCAGTTGCAGCACTTCTTCCAGCTCCATCCGGACCTGGCGGATGACCTGGGAGGTCATGGCCGAGTCCTGCTTCGCGCCCTCGCCGTCCAGGCGCAGGCGGGCGCCGCCGATGGTGTAGCCCTGTTCGTACAGCAGGCTGCGGATCTGGCGGACCATCAGCACGTCGTGGCGCTGGTAGTAGCGGCGGTTGCCGCGGCGCTTCACCGGCTTGAGGCTGGGGAATTCGGTCTCCCAGTAGCGCAGCACGTGCGGCTTGACGTCGCACAGCTCGCTGACCTCGCCGATGGTGAAGTACCGCTTCGCCGGGATCGGCGGGAGTTCGCGGTTGCTGCCGGGATCAAGCATCGGCCGCGCCTCCGCCGAAGGCCTCGACCCGCTCCTTCAGCTTCTGGCCGGGACGGAACGTGACCACGGTCCGCGCGGAGATCGGGATCTCCTCGCCGGTCTTGGGGTTGCGGCCCGGGCGCTGGTTCTTGCGGCGCAGGTCGAAATTGCCGAAGCCCGACAGCTTGACCTGGCGGCCCTGCTCCAGGGCTTCGCGGAGGACGTCGAAGAAGGCGTCCACGAACTCCTTGGCCTCGCGCTTGTTCAGTCCGACTTCGTCGAACAGGCGTTCCGCCATTTCAGCCTTCGTCAATGCCATCCGTTTCCCCCAAAACGAGCCCGTTTCATTCACGTGACGCTTGCACGATCGTTGCACGCAGCGGCCGACCGAAGCCGGCCGTCACGGTTCACGCGCGGATTTCCGCCCCGTGCTCCCCCTGCAGGGCGGCGACCACGGCCGTGACGGCCGCATCCACCTCCCGATCGGTGAGAGTGCGTGATTCTTCTTGCAGAATCAAGCCCATAGCGAGGCTCTTGCATCCGGTTTCGACCCCCTTGCCGACGTAGCGATCGAACAGCCGGAGGGCGCGCAGGGACGGGCCCGCGGCGCGTTCGACGGTGGCCCGGAGGGCATCCCAGGAGACCGCTTCCGGGACGACGAACGCGAGATCCCGGCGGACGGACGGATAGCGGCTGAGGGTGGCCCCGCGGGGCAGGCTGCGGCGCTGTAGCGGCGCGAGGTCGACCTCGGCGGCCACGACCCGGTGGTCGATCTCCAGCGCCTTCAGCAGCCGGGGATGCAGTTCCCCGATCCAGCCGATTCTCACGCCATCGCGATACAGGTCCGCCGACCGGCCGGGGTGCGCCCACGGCGCCGACGACGGGCGGTACTCGAGCTGCGCGCCGGCCGCGGCGGCCAGGCTGTCCAGGTCGCCCTTGAGGTCGTGGAAATCGACCGGACGATCGGCGACGCCCCACTGTTCGGCCGCCGCCGTGCCGACCGCGGCCAGGGCCACGCGCCGGGTCTCGACCGGGGCCTCCCCCGCGGCGGCGGCGGCGAACGTCTTGCCGATCTCGAACAGCCGGACCCGCGTCTGCTGGCGCGCTGCATTGCGGGCGAGCGCCGCCACCAGCCCCGGCAGCAACTGCGTGCGCATGACGCCCAGTTCCGCGCTGAGCGGGTTCGCGAGCGCCACCGCGTCGGCCGTGGCCTGCCATTTCGCCAGCAGCGCCGCGTCGACGAAGGCGTAGTTGATCGCTTCCAGGTAGTCGCGGGCGACGAGCTGGCGGCGGACGGTGGCCTCGTCCAGCATCGTCTCGCTGCCGGCGGCGATGCGGGTGGCGCCGCCGGGCAGCGTGGTCGGGATCGCGTCGTAGCCGTGGATGCGGGCGACCTCCTCGATCAGGTCTTCCTCGATCGCGAGGTCGAAGCGCCGGGTCGGCACGTCCACCGTCCAGCCGTCGGCGGTCGCGGTCACGCCCAGGCCCAGCGCGCGCAGGATGCGTTCGACCTCGGCGTCGGCCACGGTCGTGCCGAGCACGCGGGCGAGCCGCGCGCGGCGCAGGCCGACGACCTGCGGCTGCGGCATGTCGGCCGCGCGGACCACGTCGATCACCGGGCCGGGCACGCCGCCGGCGACGTCGAGGATGAGCCGGGTCGCGTATTCCACCGCGATCCGCGGCAGTTCGGGATCGACGCCGCGCTCGAAGCGATGACCGGCGTCGGTATGCAGGCCGAGCCTGCGGCTGCGGCCGATGATCGCCGACGGGATCCAGTGCGCGGCTTCGAGGAACACGCTGCGGGTGGCGTCGGTCACGCGCGTGTCGTGCCCGCCCATGATCCCGCCCAGCGCGACCGCGCGCGCGGCGCGGCCGCCGGTGCTGTCGGAGACGACCAGGAAGTCGTCGTCGAGCGCGACGGTGCGGCCGTCGAGCAATGTCGTCTCCTCGCCGGCGCGCGCGGGGCGCACCACGACCGGCGCCTGCAGCGTGTCCTTGTCGAACGCGTGCATCGGCTGGCCGAGTTCCAGCATCACGTACTGGGTGACGTCGACGAGGAAGCTGATCGGGCGCACGCCGCTGCGGCGCAGGCGTTCGGCCATCCACAGCGGCGTCTTCGCGGTGGCGTCGACGCCGTCGATCACGCGACCGGCGAAGCGCGGCACCTTCGCGCCGGCGTCGAGTTCGACCGCGAGCACGGCGTCGCTGGCCGCAGGCACCGGGTCGGCGGCCAGCGGTTCGACCGCGCTGCCGAGCGCGGCGGCGACGTCGAAGGCGATGCCGCGCACGCCGAAGCAGTCGGCGCGGTTCGGGGTGAGCTTGAGTTCGATCGCGGCGTCGGGCAGGCCGAGGTACGCGCCCAGCGGCGTGCCGATCGGCGCGTCGTCGGGCAGTTCCAGCAGACCGGAGGCGTCGGCGTCGATGCCGAGCTCCTTCGCCGAGCAGAGCATGCCGTTGGACTCGACGCCGCGCAGCTTCGCGGCCTTGATCGTCAGTTCGCCGACCCGGGTGCCGAGGGTGGCGAGCGGCGCGACCAGGCCCGGGCGCGCGTTCGGCGCGCCGCAGACGATCTGGAGCAATCCGTCGGGAGCATGCGCACCCTGCCCCGCATCGACCTGGCAGACCTGCAGGCGATCGGCTTCCGGGTGCCTGGCGCATTCGACGATGCGTGCGACGACCACGCCGTCGAGCGCGGCGCCGAGCACCGTCAGCTCCTCGACTTCCAGGCCGATCGCGGTCAGCGTCGCCGCGAGCGTCTCGCGCGAGGCGTCGGTCTTCACGTGTTGCCGCAGCCAGTTTTCGGAGAATTTCATGCGTTGAAACCCTTGTTTCGCCGTGGGGCGGGCCTTGGCCCGCCGTCTTGATCTCTCGGATGCATCGACATCGACCGGAGTCGCTTCGCCATGCGTGCTATGAGCGGAGCCGCCGCAATGGCGGGCCAAGGCCCGCCCTACGCGAACTGCTTCAGGAACCGTACGTCGTTCTCGAAGAAGTCGCGCAGGTCGTTCACGCCGTAGCGCAGCATCGCGAAGCGCTCGACGCCGAGGCCGAACGCGAAGCCGGTGTAGCGCTCCGGGTCGATGCCGACGTTGCGCAGCACGTTCGGATGGACCATGCCGCAGCCCAGCACCTCCAGCCAGCGGGTCGAGCCGTCCGGCTGCAGCCAGGCGATGTCGACTTCGGCCGAGGGCTCGGTGAAGGGGAAGTAGCTCGGACGGAAGCGCATCTCGAAGTCGCGCTCGAAGAACGCGCGCACGAACTCGGCCAGGGTGCCCTTGAGGTCGGCGAAGCTGGCGTGCTCGTCGACCAGCAGGCCTTCGACCTGGTGGAACATCGGCGTGTGGGTCTGGTCGCTGTCGCTGCGATAGACCTTGCCGGCGGCGATCATCCGCAGCGGCGGTCGGTGGCCGAGCATGTAGCGCACCTGGCAGCCCGAGGTATGGGTGCGCAGCAGGCGGGCGACGCCGCGGCTGTCGGGCGGGAAATAGAAGGTGTCGTGCATCGCGCGCGCCGGATGGTGCGGCGGGAAGTTCAGCGCCTCGAAGTTGTGCCAGTCGTCCTCGATCTCCGGGCCGTCGGCCATTTCGTAGCCGAGCCGGCCGAAGATGTCGGCGATGCGCTCCAGCGTGCGCGAGACCGGATGCAGACCGCCGCGGCCGGCGTCGCGGCCCGGCAGGGTGACGTCGATGGTTTCGGTGGCCAGGCGCGCCGTCAGCACCGCCTCGTCGATCGCGGCCTTGCGCGCCGACAGCGCGTCGCCGAGCGTATCGCGCACGCGGTTGATCGCCTCGCCCGCGGCCTTGCGCTGGTCCGGCGGCAGCGCGCCCAGCGTCTTCATCTGCGCGGTGACGCTGCCCTGCTTGCCGAACAGCGCGACGCGCAGCGCCTCGAGCGCGTCGGGCGTGTCGGCGGCCGCGATGTCGGCCAGCGCGCGTGTCGAAAGGTGTTCCAGATCGCTCATCTCGACGTGTTCCGTCTTTCCAGCAGCCCAAAACGAACATGGGGAAGGACTTGCGCCCTTCCCCATGCATGATTCGATGTCCTTCGCACCGAGCCTGCACCGGGAAGTGAGGCTCGGGGAGGAATCCTTATGCCGCGAGCGCGCTCTTCGCCTTTTCAGCCAGCGCGGTAAAGCCCTTCGCGTCGTGCACGGCGATGTCGGCCAGCACCTTGCGGTCGAGGGTGATACCGGCCTTGAGCAGGCCGTTGATGAAGCGGCTGTAGGTGATGCCGTTGCTGCGGGCGGCCGCGTTGATGCGGGCGATCCACAGCGTGCGGAAGTTGCGCTTCTTCTGCTTGCGGCCGATGTAGGCGTACTGCAGGGCCTTCGTGACCGCCTGCTTGGCGACCCGGAACACCTTGCGGCGGGCGTTGTAGTAGCCCTTCGCCTGCTTGAGGATCTTCTTGTGGCGACGACGCGCCGTGACACCGCGTTTGACTCGAGCCATGGTTCAGTCCTCCTCAGAGATACGGCAGCATGCGGTCCAGACGGCCCGCGTCCTCGGCACGAACGTGGTTCGTCTGCCGGAGGTTGCGCTTCCGCTTGGTCGCCTTCTTGGTGAGGATGTGGCTCTTGTTGGCGTGGCCGCACTTGTACTTGCCGGAAGCGGTCTTCCGGAAGCGCTTGGCCGCCGCCCGATTGGTCTTGATCTTGGGCAT
>Ga0136846_1226702_pt1 | contig 142386 bp, 143 predicted proteins | sample HopSoiMetagenom2_FD_96841 | JGI IMG/M metagenome (GOLD analysis project Ga0136846, IMG submission 96841) | Grasslands soil microbial communities from Hopland, California, USA - 2 Assembly 2016 (version 4) | ecosystem: Environmental > Terrestrial > Soil > Grasslands | place: USA: Hopland... | reverse complement strand
GAAGTCGTCCGTTCCAAGCGCAAGGTCGCCAACGCGCTCAAGCTCAACGACACCATCGAGGACATCCTGATCAGCCTCACCAAGCAGTACCACATCATCCGTCCGCTCGAGTCCAACCAGAAGCTCTTCCTCTACGTCGTCCTCGACCGCTCCAAGTCCAACCTCGCCATGGCACGCCACGAGCTGCGCACGTTCGAGAAGGGCGTCGACTTCTCCTGATCGACCGCGACGCCCGCGCCCGGGCGATCGATGCCCGGGCCCCGGTCGCGGACGCATGCGCGCGTCCGCGACCGCCGATACTTCCCTCCCCGCCCCGCCTGTCCCCGCCATGCTCCGTGCCGACATCGCCACCGCCGCACTCAGTGACCAGGCCGAACAACGGGTCCGCATCGCCGCGTCGCTGCTCGCCGCCTGGCGCGTGCGCGCGAAGGTCCGCGGCTGGGACGGCACCCGCTGCACGCTGCTGGTTGCCGACATCGCCGACACCTACGGCCGCCAGGCCTACGTTCGCGCGCGGTCGCGCGGCACGCCGGTGCTGGCGTTCAACGCGCTCCCGGGCGACGCCGGCCCCGGCGTGGCGAGCGCGGCCGACGGCAGTCCCGCGCCCGCGCTGGCCCAGGCGATGCGCGAACTGCTCGCCGTCGAAGCGACCGAAACCCCCGAACAGATCGACGGCGGCGGCGCGATGCCGGCGCTGTGCCGACTGACCGAATCCGAATACAGCGGCCGCGCCATCGACGCCACGCTCAACGGCCGCCGCATCCGCATCCGCCCGCAGGAAGGCCGGGTCTACGCGCCGTCGCTGAGCGATCTGCTGTCCGCGCGCGACAGCTTCGCCAGCGCCGACTGGGCGCTCGCGCCGGGCCTCGCCGACGGCAGCGCGGAGGGCGACGGCGCCAGCCGCAGCCTGGAGGCGTTCCTGCTGCAGTCCGCGCACCAGGGACGCGGACAGTTGCCCGCGTTCCCCGCGGGGCAGTATCGATTGAAGGACTGGCCCGACGTCGGCACCGCGCCGGAACTGGTCGGAGCGCTGAAGATCGCGCGGTTGCTGCTGCGCGGCCCGGCGTCCGCCGACGAGATCCGCCAGCGCTGCGGCGTCGACGCGCGCGAGGTCAACGCCAGCCTGTGGGCGTACCGCGCCGCGAACCTGCTGGAAACGCCGGGCGCCGCGACGTCGCTGCCGCCGCAGGCGGCGCGGCCGGTCGGCGCGTTCTCCGGCGTGCTCGCCCGCATCGCCGTCCGCTTCGGCCTCGGTCGCGCCTGACCTGCCCCTGGACCCGTCCCGCCTCGCGCGGGACCGCAAGCCCCCACACGGAGCCAACCGAACGTGTCATTCGAAAGCGCAAAACTCGTCTTCGCCGGACCGGTGGGCGCCGGCAAGACCACCGCGATCCGCGCCCTGTCCGACGCGGCGCCGGTCTCGACCGAGATGCCGATGACCGAGGGCGCGATGGGCGCGAAGACCACGACCACCGTGGCGCTCGACTTCTCGCCGGTCATGCTCGACGACGGCACCCCGCTGCACCTCTACGGCCTGCCCGGGCAGGAACACTTCGCGCACATGCGCCCGCTGGTGATGGCCGGCGCGGTCGGCGTGGTCGTGGTGCTGCCCGGCGACAGCGCGCGCGTCGCCGACGAATGCGAGCACTGGATCCGCGCGATCCGCGACATCGACGCCGACGCCGGCCTGGTGATCGGCATCACCCGCACCGACCTCGCCCGCGGCTTCCGCATGGACACCGTGCGCGAGGCCGTGCGCCGCTGCGGGCGGCCGATCCCGGTGTTCACCTTCGATGCGCGCGACCGCGAGCAGACCTCGCACCTGATCCGCGCGCTGCTGCTCTCGCTGGACTGACCGCGACCGCATGGCGCCGGGCACGCACGAACTGGTCGAAGGCTTCGCGCGGGTCGGGCTGCCGCTGCATCCGACCCTGCGCGACATGCTCGACGAGCATCCCGCGCACCGCACCGAACGCCGCGGCTGCGGCTACACCCAGGCGACGCGCTTCCTCTCGACGTTCGTGAACCAGCCGCGGCGCGCGACCGACGCGACCGACCTGGGCGTGTTCGCCGACTGGCCGAAGCAGCGCACCGAGGCGATCGCGCGGCAACTCGTCGCCGCCGGCTGGACCGACGGCTGGCGCCGCGCCGACCGCGCCGCGGACGCGGCGATCGCCGCGATCCCGCCCTGCGCGCTGCTCGACGACCTGCGCGCGCTGCCGTCGCGGATCGCGACGGTCCGCACGGACCTGCAGCGCGAGGAAAGCGCGCTGCTGCTCGAGCTGCTCCGCGACCTGCTCGCGCCGGAGACGACGACCGCGCCGGCGCTGCCGGCGATGGCCGAGAAGCCCGAGATCGGCAGTTGCTCGCAGGCGGAGGAATTCTTCCTGGAAATCGCCCACGGCCGGGTGCGCCGCGGCGGCCGGGTCAACGTGTTCGTGGACGCCGCCGGCGCGCCGCTGCTGGTCGAGAAGATGGCGCTGGGCGAATCGCATTCGGCGATGGCGGTGGCGCCGGTGTCGGTCTGCGGCGTGACCCTGCCGCCCGGCGCGCTGCTCGCGCTGCGCTACGACGCCGACGCCCCGGCGCTGCGGCCGCTGGCCTGCGGCGTCGTCCACGCGGTCGCGACGATCGCCGAGGCGCGCTTCCTGCGCCTGACCACGCTCGCGGTGTCCGCACAGGTGCGCCGGCGCGCGTTCAGCGCCCAGTTCGACGCGCAGGTGCGCGGCAACATGCTGTCGCCGGGCAGCACCACCATCGACGACCTGCGCCGCTTCGCGTCGGCGTCGCTCGCGGAGCGCTGAGGTGCGCGTCCCGGCCTGGTTCAGCGACGCCTACGCCCCCGCCGAGGTGCCGCTGCTGGCGCGGCTCGGCACCACGGCGCGCAAACTCGAGCGCCTGGGCCTGGTCGAACTGTCGGCCCCGCAGCCGGTGACGGCGGACGCGCTGGCCGGGCTGCACGACGCGCGCTATCTGTCCGCGTTCCTCGACGGCGAGGAGCCGCTGGCCTCGCGCCAGGGCATCCGCTGGAGCCCGGCGGTGCGCGACGCGACGCTGGCGATGCTGGGCGGGCAGCTCGCCGCGGTCGACACCGCGCTGCGCACCGGGCTGGCGATGAACATCGCCCGCGGCTTCCACCACGCGGTGCCCGAATCCGGCAGCGGCTTCTGTCCGCTGAACGGGCTGGCGCTGGTCGCGCACGCGCATCCCGCGCTGCGGGTGATGGTGATCGACTGCGACGAACACGGCGGCAACGGCACCGAGGAATTCGCCGCGCGCCTGCCCAACCTGAGCAACGTCTCGATCTTCGGCACCCGCTTCGGCTGCCGCGGCGGCGTGCGCTCGTGGGCGTTCCAGGTGCGGGCGCGCGAGGAGGGCTTCGCGCGCTATCTCGACGCGCTGCGCGAAGCGGAGGCGCTGGTCGATGCGCATCGCCCCGACCTGCTGCTCTACCAGGCCGGCGCCGACTGCCACGAGGACGACCCCAAGAGCCTGGTCGGCCTGACCACCCGGCAACTGTTCGAGCGCGACCTCGCGGTGTTCCGGATCGCGCGCGCGCGCCGCATCCCGCTGGTGTTCGTCGTCGCCGGCGGCTACCAGCACGCCGAGCGGGTCGCCCGTCTCAACGCCAACACGGTGCGTGCCGCCCGCCACGTCTGGCCCTGACCCCGCGCCGGCGGGATACTGGCCGCCCGTCCTCCGCAGCGCGCCCCGATGACCGCCCTCCCCATGCCCGTGCTGTTCCTCGGCCACGGTTCGCCGATGAACGCGATCGAGGACAACGCCTGGTCGCAGGCCTGGCGCGCGCTCGGCGCGCGGCTGCCGCGGCCGCGCGCGGTGCTGTGCGTGTCCGCGCACTGGGAAACCCCCGGGCCGTGGCTCACCGGCAGCGCGCAGCCGCCGACGATCCACGACTTCGGCGGGTTCCCGCAGGCGCTGTTCGACGTGCAGTGGCCGGTGCCGGGCGATCCGGCGCTGGCCGGACGCGTGGTCGATCTGCTCGGCGAGGACTTCGCCGCGCGCATCGATCCGCGGCGCGGGCTCGATCACGGCGCGTGGGGCGTGCTGCGGCCGATGTATCCCGACGCCGACGTGCCGGTGGTGCAGCTCGGCATCGACAGTCGCCGCCCGGGGCCGTGGCACGTCGCGCTCGCGCGCCGGCTCGCGCCGCTGCGCGACGAGGGCGTGCTGGTGCTCGGCAGCGGCGACATCGTCCACAACCTGCGCCTGTTCGGCTGGCGCGACCCGTCGCCGCTGCCGTGGGCGCTGCGCTTCCGCGACCGCGTCAACGCGCTGGTCCGCGACGGCGACCTCGCCGCGCTCGCCGACTGGCCGGCGCTGGGCGAGGACGCGCGGCTGTCGATCCCGACGCCGGAACACTACCTGCCGCTGCTGTACGCGCTGGCGCTGGCGCGCGAAGGCGACGCGCTGACCTTCTTCAACGACGACGTGGTCTCCTCGCTGTCGATGACCTCGCTGATCGTCGGAACGGCCTGATCAAGAGCCGCCTGCTGACGAGCCGCCTGATCAGAAGCCGCATGACCTCGAACCGCATGGCCGCCACCGACAAGACCTACGACCGCCGCTATTTCGACCACTGGTACCGACGCGCCGGCATCGGCGGCGCGCAGCGGCTCAGGCGCAAGGTCGCGCTCGCGGTGGCGACCGCCGAATACCACCTCGAACGGCCGATCCGCAGCGTGCTCGACGTCGGCTGCGGCGAAGGCGCGTGGCGCGCGCCGCTGCTCGCGCTGCGGCCGAAGGCGCGCTACCTCGGCTTCGACAGCAGCGAATACGCGATCCGACGTTACGGCGCGCGCCGCAACCTGCACCTCGCGCGCTTCGCCGACTTCGCCCACCTGCGCCCGTGCGCGCCGGTCGATCTGCTAGTGTGCAGCGACGTGATGCATTACCTGCCGACCCGCGAGCTGGCGCAGGGACTGCCGGGGCTGGCCGACCTCTGCGGCGGCGTGGCCTTCCTCGAAGCGTTCGCGAAGGAAGACGAGACCGAGGGCGACGACGTCGGTTTCCAGCCGCGGCCGGCGAAGTTCTACCGCGAGCGGTTCGCGGCGCTGGGATTCCGCTTCGTCGGTTCGCACTGCTGGCTGTCGCCGGCGCTGGCCGAACAGCCCGCCGCGCTGGAAGCCGCACCGCGCTGACCCAAGGCCCGCGTCAGCCGCGGTCGTCCGCCCCGAGCATCCGGTTCCAGCGCAGGCGATGCAGCAGGGCGAGATCGCGTTGCGTGTGCAGCGGCGCCGTCGTGAACACGGCCGCGCAGCGCGCGACGAGCGCCTCCATCAGCGCCGGTCCGTTCTCGGCCTGGAACAGATTGAGCGCCAGCAGCCGTCCGTCCCGCAGCTTGAGCACGAGGCCGCCGTGGTGCCAGGCGGTGGCGGGACGACCCGGCGCCACCGGCACGCCTCGCGACAGTTCCGAGATGTCCGCAAACGCGATCCGGCAGCGACCGCCCACGCCGCCCGCGAGCATGTCGCCGGAGAGCGTCCATGCAGACGCTTCGTCGTCGCGCCGCACGATCGTCCGCATCGCCAGCGCGGCGACGACCAGGCAGACCGCTCCGATCGCGATGCCGGCGGCCGGCCCGGGCGCGCCGAAAGCGCGCCAGATCGTCAGCGGCGCGATGGCGAGCATACCGGCCAGCGCCACGGTGACCACGAAGATCGACAAGCGGTCGGGGATGCGGCGCGAGGCGATCGGCGTCATGGGGATGTCCGGCGCGGGCGGGCCGCGGGCCGACCGGGAGCCGCCGTCCGCGTCTGCTTCGACGCCTTCTTCGCGCCGGCGCGCAGCGCCGCCGCCTGCGCCAGCCGCGCCCACGGCGCCATCGCGTCGGCCGAATCCATGGCCTCGTCCGGCGGCGTCCAGTAACTGGTCTCGACCTCGCGCGCGCCGTTGTCGTACACGAACGGCCGCCCGCCGGCGTGCCTGAAACGGTCGCGGGTGGCCGCGTCGGTCTTGAGGTAGAGGACGCCCTCGATCTCCAGCGCCACGATGGCGTCGGCGGCGTAGAGGCCGGTCCCGCCGAACATCCGCCTGGCCGCGATCCGGCCCAGCGGCGCCAGCAGCTCCCGGAACCAGGCGATGTCGTCGTCGGTCGCGCGCATCGCCGCAGCGTAGCGCACCGCGAACCTGAACAGGGCATGCGCCCCGCCGACGGCGATCGGGTATGCTGCGCCGCAGCAAGCCGGTCCGGCCGGCCGCGCCCTCCCACCGGAGTTTCGCCGATGCTGCTTTACCAGATGCACGAACTGGGACGCGCCTGGATGGCGCCGACGACCTACTGGGCCGAGGCCAACGCACGGATGTTCTCCTCGCCCGGAAGCTGGCTGTCGAACCTGCCGTTCGCGCCGCGCGTCGCCGCCGGCTACGAACTGCTCTACCGCGTCGGCAAGGACTACGAGAAGCCCGCGTTCGGCATCCACAGCGTCGAGAAGGCCGGTCGCACCTATCCGGTGGTCGAGCGCGAGGTGATCCGCACCCCGTTCTGCCGGCTGCAGCGCTTCAAGCGCTTCTCCGACGAAACCGACGGCGTGGTCGATCTCAAGGACGACCCGACGGTGCTGGTGGTGGCGCCGCTGTCCGGCCACCACGCGACCCTGCTGCGCGACACCGTGCAGACCCTGCTGCGCGACCACAAGGTCTACATCACCGACTGGGTCGACGCGCGCATGGTGCCGAAGGAGGACGGCGCGTTCACCCTGGACGACTACGTCGCCACCATCGAGACCTTCATCCGCCACATCGGCGCGCAGTCGCTGCACGTGATCAGCGTGTGCCAGCCGACCGTGCCGGTGCTGGCCGCGGTGTCGCTGATGGCGGCGCGCGGCGAACCCACGCCGCGCTCGCTGGTGATGATGGGCGGGCCGATCGACAGCCGCGAGTCGCCGACCGCGGTCAACACCCTCGCCACCCAGAAGCCGCTGTGGTGGTTCGAGCAGAACCTCATCCACATCGTCCCGGCGAACTATCCCGGCCGCGGCCGCCGCGTGTACCCGGGCTTCCTGCAGCACATGGGCTTCCTCGCGATGAACCCCGAGCGGCACGTGATGTCGCACTGGGACTTCTACCAGGACCTGGTGAAGGGCGACCAGGAGGACGCGGAGGCGCATCGCCGCTTCTACGACGAATACAACGCGGTGCTCGACATGCCCGCCGAGTACTACCTCGACACCGTCCGCGTGGTGTTCCAGGACCACCTGCTGCCGCGCGGGCAGTGGGACGTCGGCGGCGAACGGGTCCGGCCCGGCGCCATCCGGGGCACCGCGCTGATGACCATCGAGGGCGAGCTGGACGACATCGCCGGCCTCGGCCAGACCCGCGCCGCGCACCGGCTGTGCACCGGCATCCCGGAGGCCGACCGCGTGCATCTCACCGCGAAGGGCGCCGGCCACTACGGCATCTTCAGCGGCCGGCGCTGGCGCAACGAGGTGTACCCGCAGGTGCGCGACTTCATCGCGAAGCACGACGCCGCCGCGGCCGGCTGACGGTCTCCGCGCGGCGACCGCCGGTCGTCGCGCGATGAGACGGGAGTCTCATTTTCGCAGAAAAAAGCGGCATTCGACCGGGCCGCGGGCTATACAACCGCGGACGCCCCCCGTCGTGCGGCCGCGGCCTGACCGCATGGAAGCCGGGGGCGCGCACGCCCTTCCCCTCCACGTCTCGTGTGCCCCATGCCCCTGTCTTCCATGGACCGCAGACCGACCACGATGGCCGCCGTGATGATGCTCGCCACCATGACCAGCAGTTGCCAGAACACCAGGACCGCCACCGGACCCCACGATGCCGGCGATGCGCCGGTCGCGGTGCCCGATGTGCGTCCCTCGATCAATCCCGCCCCGCGCCAGCGCTACGTGCTGACCCTGCGCTTCGACGGCCTGCCGGGCGAGATCGCGGATCTCGACGCGACCGCCGATTTCGAGGTCGAGAACCGCGAGTGCGTGCCCTACGACTTCAGCCGCGCGGTCGGCGGCGTGCGCCTGCCGCCCCGGCACAGCGTGCCGCTGGCGCTCGAACGCGTCGACACCGGCACCTGGACCGCGGTCGTGCACGAGGACGCGCTGCTCGACGAGGACTACTACGGCCTCGGCGTCTGCCACTGGGCGCTGAACAACGCCAGCGTCCACTTTCGCTCCGACGCGACCCGCTTCGTCGGCGGCATGCCGGCCGACCGCCTGCTCGCCGGCGGCGTCCTGGTCGATCACTTCCTGGCGCGCGACTTCGCCCACAGGCCCGAGCCGATGGAAGTGGTCTTCGGCGAGGAGGCCGCCGACTACTACCAGGCGTCGGCCGGCCCGCAGTTCACGCTCACGATCACGGCGCGCAGGGAGGCTCCATGAGCGCCACCAACAGCCGCGACTACGCCGCGCTGAGCGAGGACAGTTACCGGCACCCGCAGCGCAACCCCAATTCGGAAGTCACCATCGAGGGCGTCCACTACCGCGTGCTCGCCAACGGCGACAACCCGCAGACCGGCTACCAGGGCACGATCTACCAGCGCGTCGACAACCACGAGATCGTCGTCGCCCATCGCGGCACCGAGCCCTCGCGCGGCGCCGGCGAACTGTTCCGCGACGCGGTCCGCACCGACGGCGGCATGGTCGTCAACGGCGTCAACAACCAGACCCAGGACGCCATCGCCCTGACCCAGCGCGCGCTCGACATCGCCCGCGCCGAGGCCGAACGCACCGGCCGGCCCGCGCCGGAGGTCAGCGTGACCGGCCATTCGCTGGGCGGCACCCTCGCCCAGATCACCGCCAGCCACTTCCACCTCCACGGCGAGACCTTCAACGCCTACGGCGCCGCCGGCCTGCGCCAGGGCGTGCCCGCCGGCGGCAACGACGTGATCAACCACGTCCGCGCCACCGACGTGGTCAGCGCCGCCAGCCCGCACTACGGGCAGGTCCGCGTCTACGCGACCCAGGAGGACATCGCCGCGCTCGAACACGGCGGCTACGCCAACAACCGCAACCGCTCGATGGTCCCGTTCTTCGGCGACCCGCGCAATCCGATCGACGTGGCGTGGAACCGCGGCGGCCCGGCGCACGGCATCGGCGCCTTCATCCGCGAGGAAGGCGGCGGCCCGCTGATGACCGCCGAGAACAGCCGGCGCGCGGCGCAGTTCGATCCGATGATCGACAAGTACCGCGACGACGTCGCCGCCATCCGCGGCGGCATCACCAACACCTCGCTGGGCGTGCAGCACGGCATCGAGCGCCTGCGCGAGGGCTGGCGCGACATCTTCTCGCAGCGCAGCAGCCTCGACCGCGCGCCGCTGATCGGCGATTCGCCGATGGTCGAACAGACCTACGCCGCGCTCGAACGCAATCGCGGACAGGTCGGCGAGCTCGACAACCGCAGCGTCGCCAGCCTGGTCGCGGCCGCGCGCCAGCAGGGCCTGACCGAGGTCAACAGCGTCGCGGCGACCGGCGAACGCCTGTTCGCGGTGCAGGGGCGCACGCCGGACGACCCGGCGGCGCAGGTCGCCTCGATCGGCCGCGCCGAGGCGCAGCAGCAGCCGATCGCGGTCAGCGCGCAGCTCGCCGCGAACGTGCAGGCGCCGGCCGTGCCGCAGGAGGAACAGCCGCAGCGGGCGATGGCCCGCGGCTGACGCGGCCTGCCGCCCCCCGACGCGAAACGCCGGCGCATGCGCCGGCGTTTCGTTCGTGGCGATCGCCCGGCGTCAGCGGCTCGAGGACGACTGCACCAGCAGGTGCTTGGCGAGCTGGCCGTGCAGGTAGCCGATGCCGCGCGCGATGTGCAGGGTGGCGAACAGCAGCAGGAACCCGAGCGCGAACAGCAGCGGCAGCGACGCGTAGGCGAGCGAGGTCCCGACGACGCCGTCGTGGACGCCCAGCACCATCCAGCCGCCCATGTCCGATTCGGCCACCTCCGCGTAGCCCAGCCAGACCGTGACCGGCGCGGTGATGAAGGCGATCGACACGCTCAGCAGGGTCACCGCAATCGTGAAGTAGATCGTGCCCAGCGGCAGCATCAGCAGGAAGTACAACTGCGCCGTCCAGGTGCGCGGATCGGTGAACATGGCGCCGATGCGAGCGAGCAGCGGTTTGCCGCGCTCGGCGTACAGCGGCCGCCGCGGCATGCGCTCGCCGAGCATCGCCTCGACGATCCGGCCCTCGACCAGCGACAGCACCCGCACCGATCCGAAGTAGAGGATCACGAACGGCACGCCGATGATCAGGATCGCCAGGCCCAGCGACATCGACAGCCCGGTGACCACCCAGGTGAAGTAGAAGATGCCGGTCGCCAGCGACAGCAGCATGTAGAACAGCGCGGCGTAGGTGCGCGGCTCGGCGATCACGCCGAAGAAGCGTCCGAGCAACGAACGCCGCGGCTTCGGCTTGGGCGTGCGCAGCGCGGCCTGCACCTTGACCTCGGTGTCGCGGTAGATGTCGGCGACCTCCTCCGGCGCACCGTAGCTGGACGCGACCTGGGCGATGATGTCGGCCTCGCTCTTGCCCGGGTTTTCCGCCATTTCCGAGCGCAGGTACTCCTCGGCGTCGTAGAGCGCGTCCTGGATCAGCGCCGGGTCGGCCCCGGCCAGCGAACGCCGCAGGTGTTCGAGGTATTCGGGAATGTTGGTCGGCAGCGACGGCTGCGCGCGGGCCGGCCGCGCCGAAGCGGGCTGTGCGGACGTGTTCATGACAGGCTCCCCATGAGAACGGAATCGACGGAATCGCGGGTGGCGCGCCAGGCCGCGGACCAGGCGTCCAGGACCTCGCGCCCGAACGGCGTGATGCGGTAGTAGCGGCGCGGCGGGCCGCTGATCGAGGGCTCGACCTCGCTCGACAGCAGGCCGCCGGCCTCGAGGTTGCGCAGCACCGGGTACAGCGCGCTCTGCTTGCCGCTGAGCACGCCCTCGCCCTGGCGCTCGAGGGTCTTGGCGATCTGGTAGCCGTACATCGGCTCCTGGGCGGCGGCGAGCACCGCCAGCAGGGCCAGCGACACCGTGCCTGCGGACAGTTCCTTCTGGAACTTCCGCAGCAGCGCCTCGGTGGCGTCCTGCGCCGGGTCGGGGGCGGCGGCGGGCTCGGCGTCGGCGACGGAATCGGGAGGGCTCATGGCAAGACCTGCATCGGTCGATCGGATGGATATCGTGAAATGCATACTATCCATGAGTTATGACTAGCTGATGTGCCGGAGGTCATTCCCTGCCGTCGGTCATGCCCGGCGCGGGCCGGCCGCTGGCCGCTCGCCCGCATCTCGGCCAGAATCCGGCGACGCCCCCATGGAGTTCCAGCCCGTGCGCTTCCGTCCCGCGACCCTGCTGCCCGCCGCCTTCGCCTTCGCCTGCACCGTCTGCGCGACGGCCCCGGCGGCCCTTGCCCAGACCGCCCCCGCCCAGAGCGCCCCCGCCGCATCGAAGCCGCGGACGATGCAGGAGATCCTCGACGCCTCGAAGCCGTCCGACTGGCGCGCGCTCGATCCGGCGCGGACGCTCTATCTCGACCTCGACGCCGGCCGGGTGGTGATCGAACTGGCGCCGGCGTTCGCGCCCGCGCACGTCGCCAACGTCCGCGCCCTGGCCCGGGGCGGCTACTGGAACGGGCTGAGCATCAACCGCGTCCAGGACAACTTCGTCACCCAGTGGGGCGACCCGAGCGAGGACGAGAAGGCCCGCCGGCCGCTGCCCAAGGGCGCCAAGGCCAAACTACCGGCGGAATTCACCCGCAGCGAACGCAACATCCCGTTCACCCCGCTGCCGGACGCGGACGGCTGGGCGCGCCAGGTCGGCTTCAGCGACGGCTTCCCGGTCGGCGTCGACACCCGCGACGACACCGCGTGGATCGCGCACTGCTACGGCGCGGTCGGTGCGGGACGCGGCAACGACGCCGACTCCAGCGACGGCAGCGAGCTGTACGTCGTGATCGGCCAGTCGCCGCGCCAGCTCGACCGCAACATGAGCATGGTCGGCCGGGTCGTGCAGGGCATGGAACTGCTCAGCGCCCTGCCCCGCGGCACCGGCCCGTTGGGCTTCTACGAACGCCCCGAACAGCGGGTGGCGATCCGTTCGGCGCGAATGGCCTCCGACCTCAAGCCGGCGGAACGCCTCAACCTGCAGGTGCTGCGCACCGACACCCCGCTGTTCACCGAACTGGTCGAGGCCCGCCGCAACCGCCGCGACGATTTCTACAAGCGCCCCGCCGGCCACATCGACCTGTGCAACGTGCCGCTGCCGGTGCGCGAAGCGCCGGCGGCGGCGGCGAAGCCGAAGCGCTGACGGGGCGCGGCGGCGCCTGTCCGGCGCCGTGCCGCTTCGCCGCCCTGTCCTTCGGGCGCACGACGTTCGGGCGCATGCCCTTCGACGATCCGCCAATCGCGGGCGCCCACCGGCGGGGCTAGCATCGGGGGATGCGCATCGCCCTGCTCGCCGACCTGCACGCCAACCGCGAGGCGGGCGAGGCGTGCCTGGCGAAACTGCGCCGCCTCGGGTTCGACCGGGCGGTGCTGCTCGGCGACATCGTCGGCTACGGCGCGGACCCGGCCTGGGCCGTGGACACCGCGCAGGCGCTGGTCGAGGCCGGCGGCGCGGCGGTGCTGGGCAATCACGACGAAGCGGTCGTGCGCGACGCGCAGGCGGACGCGGACGTGCAGCGCCACGCGCACGCGCAGGCCGCGATCGCGTGGACCCGCGCGCGCCTGTCCGACGCCCAGCGCGCGTTCCTGGCCGCGCTGCCGGCGACGGTCGAGGAGGACGACCGGCTCTACGTCCACGCCAACGCGTGGGCCCCGCTGCAGTGGGGCTACGTCGCCAACGCGCTGGCGGCGGCGCAGAGCCTGTCCGCCACCCGCCAGCGCATCACCTTCTGCGGCCACGTCCACGAGCCGGCGCTGTACCACTCGCAGCCGGAGGGCGGCGCGCGCCACTTCGCGCCGACGCCGGGGGTCGCGATGCCGCTGCTCGGCAGCCGGCGCTGGCTGGCGCTGCCGGGCTCCTGCGGCCAGCCGCGCGACGGCAACCCGGCCGCCTGCTGCGCGCTGTTCGACAGCGTCGCGGGCACGCTCACCCTGCTGCGCGTGGCCTACGACCACCACGGCGCGTCGGCGAAGGTCGTCGCCGCCGGTCTCCCCGAATCGCTGGCGCGACGTCTGACGGAGGGTCGCTGAGATGCCGGTCGCGCTGACCCCCGGATTGACGATCGACGGCTTCGAGCTGGTCGCGCCGCTGCACGAGGGCGGCATGGCCACGCTCTGGCGCGTGGCCCACCCCGGCCACGACTTCCCGCTGCTGATGAAGCTGGCGCGGGTCGGCTACGGCGAGGCGGCGACCCAGATCGTCGGCTTCGAGGTCGAGCGCATGATCCTGCCGATGCTGCGTGGCCCGCACGTGCCGCGCTTCGTCGCCGCCGGCGACTACCACGACCAGCCGTGGCTGGTGATGGAGCACCTGGCGGGCGAAACGCTGCGGCCGCTGCTGGAGCAGGCGCCGCTGCCGCCGCAGCAGGTCGCCGAACTCGGCGCGCTGGCGGCCGCCGCCATCCACGCGCTGCAGCAGCAGGACGTCATCCACCTCGACATCAAGCCGAGCAACCTGCTGCGCCGGCCCGACGGCAGCGTCGCGCTGATCGACTTCGGCCTGTCGCACCACGCGCACCTGCCGGACCTGCTCGCCGAGCAGTTCCGGGTGCCGATCGGCACCGCGCCGTACATCGCGCCGGAACAGGTGCTGGGCGTGCGCGACGAGCCGCGCAGCGACCTGTTCGCGCTGGGCGTGACCCTCTACCACCTCGCCACCGGCGAACGCCCGTTCGGCAATCCCGGCAGCGAGGCCGGGCTGCGCCGGCGGCTGTACCGCGACCCGGTGCCGCCGCGCGCGATCCGCCCGGACATCCCGCGCTGGCTGCAGGAGACGATCCTGCGCTGCCTGGAACCCGATCCCGACGCGCGCCCCGCCACCGCGGCCCAGCTTGCGCACGACCTGCAGCATCCCGAGCAGGTGGCGCTGACCGCGCGCGCCGACCGCAGCCACCGCGACGGCCGGCTCGCGGTGATGAAGCGCTGGTGGCGCAACCTCGGCCGCGACCGCGCGCCGCGCAGCGCGCTGTCCACGCACCTGGAAGAAGCGCCGCTGCTGATGGTGGCGGTCGACCTCAAGCACGAGGATGCGGCCCTGTGCGCCGCGCTGCGCGGCAACGTGCAGCGGATCGTCTCGAGCTTCCCGCGTTCGCGGCTGGCCTGCGTGACGGTGATGAGGACCGCGCGCATCGGCCTCGACAGCAACCTCGACGCCGCCGGCCGCAACCGCCACGTCAAGCGCCTGATCGCGCTGCGCGACTGGATCCGCCCGCTCGGCCTCGACGAGCATCGCGTCACCGTGCACGTGCTCGAACACAGCGATCCCGCGCACGCGCTGCTGGACTACGCCCGCGACAACGGCGTCGACCACCTGATCATGGGCGCACGCGGGGTGACCGGCATGCGCCGGATCCTAGGCAGCGTCTCCGCGCACGTGGTCGCGGAGGCGCCGTGCACGGTCACCGTCGTGCGTGCGCCGGCGCGCGGGGACCAGCCCGAGCCCTGAGCGCGCGCATCGCCACCTGCAAAAGAAACGGGCCGCCCGGAGGCGGCCCGTCGTGTCGCGCTGGAACGTATGTTGAAACGCGGACTGGAACGGAGCTTCGCCCGCTCAGAACTCCTGGCTGAACTTGATCCCGAACGTGCGCGGCGGCGCGGACACCGAATACACGTCGCCGCCGCAGATCGCCTCGGCGCACTGGGTGTAGCGGTTGTACTGCGCGTTGTCGTCGAACAGGTTCTTGACGTAGAAGTCCACCGACCAACTGTTCTTGCGGATGCCCACGCCGAAGTCCGCGAGGGTGTACGCCGGCAGGTCGCCGACGATTTCGCGTTCGACGCTGCGCAGGTCCGACGTGCGCCGGCCTTCCGCCACCACCGAGCCCTGCCAGTACGCCTCGTAGCCGCGGACGTCGAAGGTGTAGCGCGCAGTGATATTGCCCTTGTAGTCCGGGGTGATCGGCAGGCGCGTGCCCCGCGAGGCCTGCAGGTCGACCGGTGCGCAGGTCGTGATGGGATTGCCGTTCGCGTCGACTTCGCCGCAGTAGTTCTCGGTCAGCTCGGCCCGGTACAGCCCGAGGCCGGCGGAGAGCTTGAGGTTGTAGGTCGCCGCCCAGTTCATGTCCATTTCCAGGCCGCGGATGCGCGCCTGGTTGGCGTTGCGGATCTCGGTCAGGCCGTTCTGGCCCAGCACCGGGAACTGGAAGTCGTCCCAGATCTGGTTGAACACCGCGCCGTTGAAGGTCAGGCGGTTGTCGAGCCAGGTGGTCTTCCAGCCGATCTCGTAGTTGGTCAGGAACTCGGTGATGTACGGCGGCAGCGTGCCGCGGCGGTTGATGCCGCCCGGGCGATAGCCTTCCGACCAGGTGAAATACGCCATCTTGCCCGGCGCGAACTTCCACGACAGGTTGGCCTTGCCGAGGGTGTCGTTCTCGGTGACGTGCTTGTCGAACACGGTGCAGGGCGCGCCGTGGAACGAGGGCCACTGCGCCGGGTTGGTGCCGTAGCGCACGATGCAGGCCGCTTCGCCGTAGCGGTTCTCGGGCAACTGGCCGGTCTGCGAGGAGTAACCGTTGGCGAAACCGAAGAAGCCCTTCAGCGAGTTGCGCGCGCGGAAGTGGCGGAAGCCGACCGTGCCGGTGAGCTTGTCGTTGAAGTCGAACGACAGTTCGCCGAAGACCGCTTCGTCGTGATCGCGGCGATCCTGCTTGGTCAGCCAGATCGTGTCCTCCCAGCCGCGCACCGACAGGATGCCGGCGAGGCCGTCGACCTTGTAGCGCTGCTGGATGTCGTGGGTCTGGTCCATCCAGAACAGGCCGGCGACGAAGCGCAGGCGGTTGTCCTGCGGCGAGGCGATGCGCAGTTCGTGGCTGGTCTTCTTGTAGCGGTCCTTGGCCTGGATGTACTGGGCCGGGTTGATGTAGTCGCCGTTGTCGTCGTAGAAATAGGCGCCGTAGCCCGCCAGCGTGTCGTACCAGTAGCCGTAGTCGCTGTAGTCGGAATCGGTGTCGACGTCGCGCTTGAGGTGGGCGAAGGCGTAGGTCAGGTCGAAATTGCCGATCTTGCCCTGCACGGTCAGCGCGGCCTGGTTCCAGCGGTCGTCGGACGACTCCGGATACGCGTGGCTGATCCTGTTCTCGCCGAGGCGATTGTCGTAGGCGAAGCTGCCGTTGGTCTTCTGGCGCTGCCCCATGATGGTCGGGGTGATCGTCCAGTTCTCGCCGAGGTCGAACTTCATCGCGAAGCGCGCGCCGGCGGTGTCGGTGTCGTTGTAGTTGTCCTCGACCCGGTTCGCGTTGTTCTGGGTGATGCCGGAGGTCGGGTAGGTGCGCTCGCCGTAGACGTTGTCGACCCAGCCGGCGTCGTGCTTCTGCCAGGCGACCGCGCGCAGCGCGGTGCGGTCGGAGACCGGCACGTTGACGAAGCCTTCGACCACGTGGCCCCAGCCGCCGCCGTCGATCGCGTTGACCTCGACGCCGTAGCCGGCGGCGAAGCCGCTGGTGTCGGGCTTGCGGGTGATCAGGCGCAGCGTGCCGGCCTCGGAACTGGCGCCGTACAGCGTGCCCTGCGGGCCCGACAGCGCCTCGACGCGCTCGATGTCGTAGACGTGCAGGTCGAGCGCGCCCTGGATGGTGGTGATCGGCTGCTCGTCGAGGTACATGCCGACGCTGGGCAGCGGGCCGGAATGGTTGCCGTCGCCGCCGCTGACCACGCCGCGCATGTAGACCTGGCCGAAGCCCGGACCGTTGGGCGTGATCGACACGCTCGGCAGCAGCTTGGCGTAGTCCTCGAAGTCGCTGACGTGCATCTCGTCGAGCTGCTGCGCGCCGATGACGTTCAGGCTGATCGGCACGTCCTGCGCGTTCTCGGTGCGCTTCTGCGCGGTGACGGTGATGGTGTCCAGCGAAGGACTGTCGTCCTTGGCCGCGCCCGGGTCCTGCGCCAGCGCGGCGCCGGCGGTGCCGGCGAACGCGGCGTAGATCGCCAGGGCCAGCGGCAGTCGTGCGGGCGCACGGCGCTCGCCGGACCTTCGGGTATTGCAGTGGTTTCGGTGACGCATCGGACTCTCCCCGTGTGGTGGAACGATTCGGTTGCAACGATTCGGTTCAGACGTGTTGGTATGCGGCGTGTTCGGGTGCGGCATGTTCATGTGCAGCGGGTTCGGGTGCAGCGTGCTCATGTGGAACGTGCTCATATGCAACGTGCTCCGGAGTCCGGCGCGCCGACCTCCGGCGGGACGACGGCGATCAAGGCCTCACGGGCGCGAACGCGGGCACCTCCGGATACGCGTCGAGCACCGGGCCGAGCGCCGCTTCCAGCGGCCCCAGCCACGGCGCGTAGTGCCGCCACTGCTCCAGGCCGTCGCGGTTGATCGGGCGCCGCACCTGTTCGGAACTGGCGGTGCGCACCGGGCGGGCGTTCTCGAAGAAGCGCAGGCAGCCGTCCTCGAACGGCAGCCCGCAGTAGTCCAGCAGGCGGCGGACCTCGGCCTCGGTGTCCTCGACCAGGTGTTCGTGGATGACGCGGTGCACCCGCCCCGGGCGGCCGAGCGCGGCGAACACCGCGTCGAAGTGCGCCATCAGCTCGACGTAGTCGCGGTAGTAGCGGCCGATGTCGTCCAGCGCGTAGCTGAAGTTCTGGCCGCGCGCGAAGTGCTGCTTGAAACCGGAGAAGCAGCAGGCCATGGGGTGCCGGCGCGCATCGACGATCTTCGCGTTCGGCAGCATCAGGTGGATCAGGCCGAGGTGCAGGAAGTTGTTCGGCATCTTGTCCACGAACAGCGGCGCGCCGGTCTTGCGCTGCACGCGGGTGCGTTCGAGGTACTGCCGGCCGAGCGCCGCGAACGCTTCGGGCGCGAGCCCGGCGACCACGTCGTGGTAGCTGCCGCCGTCCTCGGCGCTGCGGCGCAGCGCGCGGGTCAGGCCGATGACCTCGGGCAGCTCCATCGTGCCTTCGACCGCGGAATGGCTGGACAGGATCTGCTCGAGCAGGGTCGATCCCGACCGCGGCAGGCCGACGATGAAGATCGGGTCCGGCGCGGGATCGCCGACCCCGGCGCGCTGGGCGAAGAAATCGGGGGTGTAGGTCGCCATCGCGCGCTCGACCCGGGTGCGGGTGTCGGCGGCGCGGTACGGCAGCATCGCCAGCCGCCGCGCGTTGCCCGCGGCGTAGTGCGCGAACGCGTCCGCATGGACCTTGCGGTCCTCGAGCGCCTTGCCCAGCGCGAAATCGAAATGCAGACGGTGCTCGTCGGCCAGGTCGGTGCGCGCGAGCTGGGCGCGCATCGCGTCGAGGTCGGCATCGTCGAAGCGCACGGTCTTGAGGTTGGCGAGGCTCCAGTACGCCTCGCCGAAGCCCGGATCGAGCGCGAGGCTGCGCCGGTAGGCGGCGACCGCCTCGTCCTGGCGGCCGGCGGTCTTGAGCGCGTGGCCGTGGCTCATCCACAGCCGCGGGTTGTCCGGGAACTGTTCGAGCAGCGCCGCGTACAGCGCGATGCCGGCCTCGTACTCGCCGAGCCGGCACAGGATCGCCGCCTTGAGCGTGCGGCAGCCGGGATGGTCGGGCTCCACGGCGAGCAGCATGTCGAGCTGCTCCAGCGCGCGCGCCGACTGCTGGTCGCGATGCAGCACCAGCGCGTAGTGCTGGCGCGCCTCGCGGAAGCCCGGCGCCAGTTCGAGGCAGCGCTCGAGCAGTTGCAGCGCCTCCTCGGTGCGGCCGACCCGGGCCGCGAGTTCGGCCAGCATGCGCAGCGCGCCGATGTCGGTGGGCCGCTGCTTCAGCCAGACGCGCAGCCGGGTCTCGGCGTCGGGCAGGCGTCCGCCGGCCAGCGCGTCTGCCGCCTGCAGCAGCCGCGGGTCGCGGGCCGAATGCCGCAGGTAGGCGAGATAGGCCGCGTCCGCGGCTTCGCGATCGCCCCCGGCATGCAGGGCATCGGCCAGCGCGAGGCGTGCCTGCGCCAGGTCCGGCTGCAGCGCCAGCGCGCGGCGCAGCGCGGCCACCGCGGCCGCGTGCCGGCCCTGCGCGCTCAGCGCGACCCCGAGTTCGTAGTGCCCCAGCGCCGCCTGCGGCTGCTCGCGCAGCAGCGGTTCGAGCACCGCGACCGCCTCGCCCGGCCGCCCGCACAGGCGGTGCGCGGCGGCGCGCACGAGGCGCGCGGCGGGATGCCCCGGGGCCACGTGCAGGACGCCGTCCGCCTCGCGACCGGCCGCTTCCGGATCGCTGCCGAGCAGGCGCGAAGCGCGATCGAGGGCGGCGTCGAGGCTGGGGGCGGGCTGGGACAAGCAGGAGTCCTGCGCTGCGGGGACGGGGCGGCGCGCACACCCCTGCGCGGCCGGGAACACGTGCGGACGCACGTCGCCGAAATGTACGCAGGCCCGGGGGTCCCCGTCCAGCCGCCCGCGCGCGCCGCGGCCGCCCAGACGCTGCGCTAGCATGCCGGCATGGCAGACGATCGCGACGACGACACCCGGACCCGGCCCGGCGACGCACCGGCCGGGGGAGCGCCGCAGACGGGGCCCGCCGCGGCCCTTCCCCTGCCCGGCCCGCGCGGAGATGCGGGCATGAGCGCGGTCGTGAGCGCGGGCCTGCGCCCGCACGCGGCGCTGCGCCTGGACGCCGGCCGCGCCGCGCCGCGCGAGGAGTGGACGATCGAGGAAACGCCGGTCGCGCTGCTCTACAACGGCCTGTCGTTCGCGGTGATGATGGCGACGCCGACCGACCTCGAGGACTTCGCGCTCGGCTTCGCGCTCGCGGAAGGCATCGTCGAGAGCCCTGCGGAGTTCGCGCTGGTCGACGTGGTCCGCGGCGAACGCGGCGTCGCCCTGCACGCCGCGATCCCGCAGGCACGCTTCGACGCCCTCGAAGGACGCCGCCGCAATCTCGAGGGCCGCAGCGGCTGCGGGCTGTGCGGCGCGGAATCGCTGGAGGCCGCGCTGCGCCCGCTGCCGGGCGTCGCCCCCGGCCCGCACATCGCGCCGGCGCGGATCCTCGCCGCCTTCGAGGCGCTGGCGCGCGCGCAGCCGCTCAACGACCGCTGCGGCGGCGCGCATGCCGCGGCGTTCGTCGTCGACGACGCCCTGCTCGTGCGCGAGGACGTCGGTCGCCACAACGCCGTGGACAAGGCGATCGGCGCGCTGCATCGCGCGTCGCCGCCGATGCGCGCCGGCGACGGCCTGCTCGCCGTCACCTCGCGCGCCTCCTACGAAATCGTGGCCAAGGCCGCGCGCGCGGGCGTCGCGGTGGTGGCGGCCCTGTCGGCGCCGACCGATCTGGCGATCCGCACCGCCGAAGCGGCGAACCTGACCCTGGTCGCGTTCGTCCGCGACGGGCGCATGAACGTCTACAGCGGACGCGAACGACTGGCCTGAGCCGGGTCCGGGCCTACAGGCTGGCGCCGTCGAAGGGCCGGATGCTCAGCGCGGCGAGGTCCACGTCCGCCAGGCAGCGCACGTTGACCGCGGCGATCCTCGCGCCGCTGCCCGGATCGACGCCTTCGCTGAAGGGCGCGACGCCGCAGGTCGGGCAGAAGTGGTGATCGATGTGGTGCTTGTTGAAGCGGTAGGTCGTCCAGTCGCCGTCGATCGTGGTCACGCGCAGCGCGTCGCGCGGGAAGAATCCCAGCAGCCAGCCGCGCCGACGGCACAGCGAGCAGTTGCACTCGACGACGTCGCCGACATCGGCGTCCAGCTCGAACGCGATGCGGCCACAGTGGCAACTTCCGCGGTGCAACATGGGGGACTCCGGACGCATCGGGACGGGATACGCACTGTAGCGGCCTTCCGGCACGTGCGCGACCCGGGACGACCGCCTATCCTTGGCGTTTTCGTCCAGCCGGAGTCCGCCGTGCGCATGTCCTTTCCCCGCGCTTCCACGCTCGCCGTCGCGCTGTTCGCCGCGACCCTGACCGCGGGCGCCGCCCTGGCCAGCCCCGTCCCCGCCGACGCCAACGCCACGACCGCCTCCACGAGCGCCGCCATGACCACGCAGACCGCCACCGCAGACGCCCGCTTCGCCGACTTCAGCAAGCGCTGGCTCGACGGCTCGCTCGCGTTGAGCCCGGTCAACGCCACCCAGCAGGGCGACCATCGCTTCGACGCCGAGCTCGACGACCTCAGCGCCGCGGGCCTGGCCAAGGCGACCGCCTTCGACCGCAAGATGCTGGCCGAGCTCGACGGCATCGACGTCGCCGCGCTGTCGCGCGAGAACCAGATCGACGCGGCGATCGTGCGCAACGCGATCGAATACGACCTGTGGTCGATCGAGACCGCGCAGAGCTGGGCGTGGGACCCGCAGGTGTACGGCGGCCTCGCCGGCGGCGCGATCTACAGCCTGATGGCGCGCGACTTCGCGCCGCTGCCGGTGCGGCTGAAGGCCGCGACCGCGCGCATGGAGAAGCTGCCGGCGCTGTTCGCGCAGATGCGCAAGAACCTCGACCCGGCGCGGGTGCCGAAGATCCATGCCGAGACCGTGGCCAAGCAGAACGGCGGCGTGATCTCGCTGGTCGAGGAATTCATCCTGCCCAACGCCGGCCAGTTGCAGGACGAGGACCGCGCCCGCCTCGACGCCTCGGTCGCCAACCTGCGCAAGGCCGTGGCCGAGCAGCAGACGTGGCTGGACCAGACCCTGGTGCCGAACGCGAAAGGCGACTTCCGCATCGGCGCCAAGCTCTACGACCAGAAGCTGCGCTTCGCGCTGATGTCGTCGCTGTCGCGCGCCGAGATCAAGCGCCGCGCCGAGGCCGAGATCGTCCGCGTCCGCGCGACGATGTACGACATCGCCCGCCAGGTGCTGAAGGACAAGCCGGACGCGCCGGAACTGCCGGCCAAGCCGACCGAGGCGCAGCAGCAGAAGGCGATCGAGGCCGCGCTCGAACTGGCCTACGCCGACCGCCCGGCGCGCGACCAGGTCGTGACCGCCGCCAAGGCCGCGCTGGCGCAGGCCACCGACTTCACCCGCGCCAAGGACCTGGTGACGGTGCCGGACGACCCGGTGGACGTGATCCTGATGCCGGAATTCCAGCGCGGCGTCGCGGTCGCCTACTGCGACTCGCCCGGCCCGCTCGACAAGGGCCTGAAGACCTACTACGCGATCTCGCCGATCCCCGACGACTGGACCGACGCGCAGACCGATTCGTTCCTGCGCGAATACAACGGCCGCATGATCCACCTGCTGTCGATCCACGAGGCGATGCCCGGCCACTACCTGGAAGGCGCGCATTCGGCGCGGCATCCGTCGGTGGTGCGCGGCGTGCTGCGCTCGGGCATGTTCGCCGAGGGCTGGGCGGTCTACACCGAGTCGCTGATGATGGACCAGGGCTACCTCGACAACGACCCGCTGTTCCACCTGGTGCGCTACAAGTTCTACCTGCGCGCGGTGGCCAACGCGATCCTCGACCAAGGCGTGCACGTCGACGGCTGGACCCGCGAACAGGCGATGGACCTGATGACCCGCCGCACGTTCCAGCAGGAGCGCGAGGCCGCGGGCAAGTGGGTGCGCGCCCAGCTCACCAGCGCCCAGTTGCCGACCTACTTCGTCGGCGTGCAGGAGCATTTCGACCTGCGCAAGGCCATGGAGAAGAAGCTCGGCGACAAGTTCCAGCTCAAGGCCTACCACGACCAGGTGCTGTCCTACGGCGCGCCGCCGGTGCGCTTCGTCCGCGAGATGATGCTGGACGAACCGATCCGCTGAGGTCGCCCCGGGCGCCCTGCGCGCCCGGGCCCCGCGCCGCCCCTTGCCCCCTGCCCGGCCGCGGACTTGGCCCTCCCGGGCCGGGGCCGTTATGCTTCCGGCGTCCGGCCACGGGCCGGAATGCCGTTGTCGGGAAAGGGCAAACGCAGGCTGGACGCCTTTCGAGGAGAGCATCGCGCGTGAGCATTTTCGATTCGGTCAAGCGCTGGCGCGACGCCATGCGCGTGCGCGACGCGTCCGTCGCGCCGACGCCCGCGCCGTCCCCGCTGCCGCCGCGGCCGCCGACGCCCACGCCCGAGGAACTGGACGCCATCGCCGAGCGGGCGACGCCCGACGAGATCGCCGAGGCTGCGGTCGCGCCGCCGCCGATGGACGACGCCTATGCCGGCCCGGAACGCCGCGAGAAACCCCGCGCGACGCCGCGGCCGGGCACCAAGGTGCTGATCGTCGACGACTCGACCACGATCGTGGCCGTGCTGCGCAAGATGCTGCAGCAGAACGGCTACGAGACCTACGAGGCCTACACCGCCGAGGACGCGCTGGAGTTCGCCAGGACCCTGGTGCCCGACCTGATCTTCCTCGACATCGTGCTGCCCGGCATGGACGGCTTCGCCTGCCTGCGCACGCTGCGCCGCGAGCCGGCGACCAAGCCGGTGCCGGTGATCATGATCAGCGGCAACCAGCAGGCGACCGAGCAGTTCTACGTCCAGCGCATCGGCGCCGACGACTTCATGAAGAAGCCCTTCTCGCGGGCCGAGGTCTTCGCCCGCATCGAGCGCCTGCTCGACGAGGAAGGCATCCCGCGCCGCGCCCACGCGCACACGCCGCCGGTGGCGACGTACTGAAGCCTCAGCCGGCGCTGCGCTGGCTGAGCACCACGCTGCCGAGGATCAGCGCCCCGGCGACCGCCATCGCCGGGGTCAGCGGCTCGTCCAGAAGCAGCCAGGCCCAGCCGACGCCGAACAGCGGCACCAGGTAGGTCGTCGTGGCCGCGCGCGCCGCGCCGACCCGGGCGATCAGCCGGTAATACGTGACGAACGCGATGCCGGTGCAGAGGATGCCGAGCGCGCCGACCGCCGCCCAGGACAGCGCCGGCACGGGCGCCGCCGGCCACTGCGCGATCGCGAACGGCAGCGACAGCAGCGCGGCGCAGCCCAGGGTCGCGGCCGCCACCGCGGTCGCGGGCAGCCCGGCGAGGTGGCGTCGGACCAGGTTCGCGCCGATGCCGTACAGGAACGCCGCCGTGGTCCCCGCGGCGACCGCGCCGCCGATCGACGCGCCACCGACCTTGCCGCCGGCCAGCACGATCACGCCGGCGAAGCCCGCCGCCAGCGCCACGATCCGGCGCGGGCCGATGCGCTCGCCGTAGAACAGGAAGGCGACCAGCGCGGCGAACAGGACCGCCATCGAGTTGGTGATCGCGCCCACGCCCGCCGGCGCGCGCTGCGCGGCCCAGGCGAACAGCGCGAACGGCACCGCCGAATTGATCGCGCCGATCAGCGCCAGCCGCGGCCACAGCCGCGCCGGGAACGCCGCCCGCGCCCGCCACAGGAACGGCAGCAGGATCAGCGCGCCCAGCCCGAGCCGGATCGCGACCAGCGGCGCGGCGCCGAAATGCGGCGCGGCCACGCGCATGAACAGGAACGAGGCGCCCCAGATCGCGCCGAGCGCGCCGATCTCCAGCGGGGTCAGCCACGCGGGCGCGGAGTCGCTGGACGGGGACGGGACGACGATCGCGTTCAAGGGCGCTCCGGGCGCGCGGGGAATGACGTGTGGGGAAGGATGTGCGGGGAACGCGTGGAGCAAGGCCGGCGACGGCTCAGCCGTGCGGCAGGTGGAGCTCGCCGGAGACGCAGGCCGGATCGCCGCCCGCGCCGAGGAAGGCGGCGTCGGTCAAATGGAAGCCGAACAGCCGCGCCCCGGTCTCGCTGCGCGGGCGATGCCGGCTGCCGGGCGCGAAACAGACGTGGGTACCGGCCGGATGTCGCGTCTCGCCCTCGATCACCTCGCCCTCCAGCACGAAATAGACCTCGCCGGTGTCGTGGCGATCGACCCGCGGCCAGCGGCTGCCCGGCGCCAGTTCGACCATCCACACGCGCACGCCGGGCGGCCCGGGCAGGTCGCGGCGCAGGCAGCCCGGGCCAACCTCGATCGCCGGCGCGTCCGCCGCCCGTGCCGCCCGGGCCGGGGCGAATGCAGCGGCGTACAGCGGCTTGGACAGGGCATGCATGCGGACCTCCTCGGGCCTTGCCGCCGGGGAAACACGCCCGGCGCATCGGGGTCAGACCATCATCCTGCGACGGTCCGGAAGGCCATTATCGGGCGCACCGGAGGCCCGACAAGCGCATACTTTCGGCCCCAGCCACAAATTCGACTTGAGGCTCGACATGACCCTGCGAGGAGACTGGCTGCCGGCGCTCGCCGCGTTCGAGGCCGCCGCCCGCCACCAGAATTTCGCCCACGCCGCGGCCGAGCTGCACCTCACCGCGAGCGCGGTCAGCCACCACGTGCGCAAGCTCGAGGAGCGGCTCGGCGTGACCCTGTTCCGGCGCCACGCCCGCGGCGTGCAGCTCACGCCCGAGGGACGCCGGCTCGCCGACACCGCGGGCACCGCGCTCACCGACATCGAGGGCACCCTGCGCGGGCTGCGCAGCGATGCCGACGATCGCGACCGGGTCCGCATCAGCACCCTGCATTCGTTGCTGCACGCGTGGCTGATGCCGCGGCTGCCGGCGTTCGCCGAGGCCTTCCCGGAGATCCGGCTGGAGTTCGACACCGGCATCGCCCTCGCCCGCTTCGACAGCGGCGGCCCCGACCTGGCGATCCGCCACGGCCCCGGCCACTGGCCCGGCCTCGCGGCCTACCACGTCATGGACGATGCACTGGTGCCGCTGGCGCCGCCGTCGCTGGCCGCCGGCGTCGAAACGCCCGCGGACATCGCGCGGCTGCCGCTGGTCAGCGATCTCTCCCGCCAGGGCTGGCCGGACTGGTTCCGGGCCGCGGGCGTCCCCGGCGCGCGGCTCGACTTCCGCCACAGCTTCAGCGACAGCACCGACGCGATGGCGGCCTCGGCGCTCGGGCTGGGCGCGGCGCTGGGCCGCGAGAAGATCCTCGCGCCGTGGGTCGACGGCGGCCGTCTGCAGCGACTGCCCGGCCCGTACGTGCCCACGCGCTGGCAGTACCACATCGTCCATCCCGCGCATCGCCGGCTGCGCGCGCCCGCGCAGCGCTTCGTCGACTGGCTGCTCGCGACCACGCTGGACGAGCGCACCGCCGACCACGCCGCCGGGCATGCCTGAAAACGCCCGGTGAACGTTCCCGAGCACCGGCGCACGGTAAGCTTGCGCGCCCTGCCCGCCACGACGCCCGCGCGTCGCGTCCGCCGATGACCGCCGCCTCCAACGCCACCCGCACCGCCTGGCTCCAGATCCATCTGTGCGTGGTGCTGTGGGGCTTCACCGCCATCCTCGGCAAGCTGATCACGCTGCCGGCGCTTCCCTTGGTGTGGTGGCGCATGCTGCTGGTCGCCGGCCTGCTGGCGCTGGCGCCGCGGGTGTGGCGCGGACTGCGCGCGATGCCCGCGCGCCTGCGCTGGGGCTACGCCGGCGTCGGTGCGCTGGTGGCGCTGCACTGGCTGACGTTCTACGCCTCGATCAAGCTCGCCAACGCCTCCGTCGGCGCCACCTGCATGGCGCTGGCGACCGTGTTCACCGCGCTGGTCGAACCGCGGATGACCGGCCGCCGCCTGTCGATGCGCGAAGTCGGCCTCGGCATCGCGGTGCTGCCCGGCGTCGCGCTGGTCGTCGGCGGGGTGCCGGCGAACATGCTGGCGGGGATCGCCGCCGGCGCGGTGTCGGCCCTGTTCGTGGCGCTGTTCGGCTCGCTCAACAAGCGCCTAGTCGACCACGCCGACGCGCTGTCGGTCACAGCGCTGGAGATGGGCGCGGGCGTGGTGGCGATGACCCTGCTCGCGCCGCTTTCCGGACTGCTCTCGCCGCAGGCGTTCGGCGGCGACCCGTTCGTGCTGCCCGGCCTGCACGATGCGCTGTGGCTGCTGGCGCTCTCGGTCGCCTGCACGCTGGTCCCGTTCGCGCTGTCGCTGGTGGCGCTGCGCCGGATCACCGCCTTCGGCGCGCAGCTCGCGGTCAACCTGGAGCCGGTCTACGCGATCTTCCTCGCGATCGTGCTGCTGGGCGAGCAGCGCGAACTCACGCCGACCTTCTACCTCGGCGTATCGATCATCCTCGGCACGGTGCTGGTCTACCCGCTGCTGCTGCGGCCGCGTCGGATCGAGCATCCGGAAACGCTGGCGACGGCCGAATCAAAGGTCATCTCCGAATAGGAACAACCGCCATGGAAGGCACATTCATCCGCGCCCTGCAGCGGACGCATCTCCTGCAACAGATGCTCAGCGAGATCACGGACCACGCACTGGCGGACGACTCGCCACGGGTGCGTTTCAGTGCGGTCGGCGCCAACCTGGCCATGGAGCATTGGTTGGCGATGACGACCTTGATGGAATCCCGCAGGTTCGCCTCCGCGATCGCGCTGATACGCCTGCAATATGAATCTCTGCTGCGCTCCGTCTGGTGTCTGCACTGCGCAGTCGACGATCAGATCGAAACGCTATCGACAGCCATGTCGGAACAGTCGCAGGAATCGGCAAAACGATGGCCGACGGCAACCGCCATGCTGGAAGCGATCGGGACATTGCGACAGACGACCGCACTGCACGCCAGCCTGTGTGAATTCAAGGATGGCTCCTGGACCGCGCTGAATTCCTTCATCCACGCCGGCCTCCACCCCCTGCTCAGGCAGGCGGAAGGCTATCCGTACGAGTTGCTGCTCCAGACAATGCGGATCAGCAACGGACTGGGTTTGCTCACTGCAATGCAGAAGGCGGTCCTGACCGGCCGACGCGATCTGCAGAAAATCGTGCTGACGCGCTGCGAGAGCTTCACGGACTGTCTGCCGCCGCGAAAGGAACCTTGCCCCCGGCCTCCGGGACAAAGCGTTTAGAATCGCCCCAATCCCCGGTGGCCGCCCGCATGTACCTGGAGTTCTACGGCCTCGAACAGGCGCCGTTCTCGATCACGCCCGACCCGCACTACGTGTTCCTCAGCGAGCACCACCGGGACGCGCTGGCGCACCTGCTGTACGGCATCCGCCAGGGCGGCGGCGGCGGTTTCGTGCAGCTCACCGGCGAGGTCGGCACCGGCAAGACCACGCTCAGCCGGTTGCTGCTGAACCAGTTGCCGGAGAACACCCACGCCGCGCTGGTGCTCAATCCGCGGCTGGATCCGGTCGAACTGCTGCAGACGATCTGCGAGGAACTGCGGCTGCCGATCGGCGCGACCCCGACCGCGCCCGCGCCGCCGCCCGCGCCGGCCGGCGGCAAGCGCGGCCGCGCGAAACCGAAGCCGCCGGCGCCGCAGCGTCCCGGCGGCAAGGCGCTGTTCGACGCGCTCGGCGCGCACCTGCTGCAGGCGTATGCGAACGGCGAGCGGGTGGTGCTGATCATCGACGAGGCGCAGAACCTCTCGGCCGACGCGCTGGAGCAGGTACGACTGCTCACCAACCTCGAAACCGAGACCCAGAAGCTGCTGCAGATCATCCTGATCGGCCAGCCGGAACTGCGCGACCTGCTGGCGAAGCCGGAGCTGCGCCAGCTCGCGCAGCGCATCACCGCGCGCTACCACCTGCGGCCGCTGGACGAAGCCGGCACCGCGGCCTACCTGCGCCACCGCCTCACCATCGCCGGCGCGAAGCGTTTCCCGTTCTCCGACGCCGCGGTGCGCCGCGTCTACCGCCGCACCGGCGGCGTGCCGCGCCTGATCAACATCGTCGCCGAGCGCGCGCTGCTCGGCGGCTACGCCCACGACCTGCTGACCCTCGACGCGAAGACCGTCGACCGCGCCGCCGACGAGGCGCTGGTGCCCGCCGCGGGCGGTGCACGCCGCGAACTGGCGAAACTGGCGCTGATCGGCGGCCTCGCGCTGGCGGCGACCGCGGTCGCGCTGGTGTTCGCGCTCGGCGTCGCGCGCCGGCCCACGCAGGCGCCGGAGCAGATGCAGAGCGACGCGCCCACGACCACCGCGATGGCGGCCACCACCGCACCCGCGTCACCGCCACCGGCCCACACGACGACCGCCGTGCTCGACGGCGAAGCCCTGCTGGGCCGGCTGCAGGCGGCGCGCGGCGACGGCGCCGGCGAATGGCGTGCGCTGGTCGCGTCGATGGGCGCGCCGTCGGCGCTGCGCGACGCCGCGGCCGACGCCTGCCCCACCGCGCCCGGCTGGCACTGCCTGCGCAGCCGCGCCGCGCTCGATCCGCTGTTGCGCATCGGCCGGCCGGTGCTGCTGCGCCTGCGCGCGGAGCCGCGCGCCGCCTGGGCGACGCTGCTCGGCGTCGACGGCGACCGCGTGCGGCTGTCGCTGGACGGCAAGGCGCTGACCACCGACCGGCTGGCGCTCGCAACGGTGTGGAACGGCGAATTCCTCGCCCTGTGGCCGGCGCCGGACGACATCGAAACGCGCTACGCCGCCGGCGACGCCGCCGCGCGCGCGTGGGTGCGGGCGCGCCTGCGCACCGCCGGCGCGAGCGACGCCGACGACACCGCCGCGCTGCGTGCGTTCCAGACCCGTCACGGCCTGCCAGGCGACGGCCGACTGGACGCACCGACCCTGTTCGCGCTCGCCGCCGCGACGACGCCACCCGGGAAGCGCTGACCATGTCGCTGATCCTCGACGCCCTGCGCAAGTCCGAAGCCGCCCGCCGCCGCAGCGAAGCGCCCGATCTGTTCTCGCCGACCCCGCAGGCGCACGTGCCGGTGCGCGCGCGACCGGCGTGGCCGCTGTGGGCGATGGCCGGCTTCGGGCTGGTTTCGTCCGCGATCGCGGCGTGGATGCTGCTGCATCGCCCCGCCCCGGAAGCGCCCGCCGCGCGCCCGGTCGCCCCCGTCGTCGCCGACGCCCCGGCATCGCCGCCCGCACCCGCAAGCGCACCGACGACGCCGGCGACGCTGCCGGCGACACTGCCGGCGACGCTGCCGGTGATCCCGACCGCGCCACCGCCGGCCGCGTCCGCGACGCCGGCCGCAGCGCCGGCGGTCGCGCCTGCGCCTGCATCTGCACCGGCCGCCGCGCCGGCGCTCCCGCCGGTGACGACCCCGCCCGCGCCTGCACCTTTGCCCGCGCCTCCGCCCGCACCGCCGTCGCCGAAGCCACCGCCGGTCCCGCCGACGGGCGATCGGGCGACCGCCCTCGCCGATCTCGATGCCGACGTCCGCCGCCAGTTGCCGCCGCTCAAGCTCAGCATGCACCTGTGGAACGACGACCCGCAGCGGCGTTTCGTGATCCTCGACGGCCAGCGCCTGCGCGAAGGCGACACCCTCGGCGAACTGGTGGTCGAACGCATCGACCGCGACGACGTCGTGCTGTCCTGGCGCGGCGCACGCCTGCGCCTGCCGGCGGAGTGAGGCTCAGCCGCCGCCTTCGCGATCGCACTCGCGGTCGTACTGGCGCATGAAATCGGCCAGGCTGCGCCCGGCTTCGTCGCGGAAGCCTTCCGCGAGCGGTTCGAGTACGCGGATGCGGTCGACCCGGAAGTTGCGGAAATCGGCGCGCGTCTCGCACCAGGCGGCGAGCGTCCACACGTTGCCCCAGTAGAAACAGCCCAGCGGCCGCAGCGTGCGCACGCTCGACTCGTCCTTCAGGTCGAGGTAGTCCACCCGCACCTTGCGACGGGCCTCGATCGCATCGCGCAACTGCTGCAGGCGATCGCGGGTCTCGACGCTGGGGCCGACCGGCGGCGCGAACACGCTCAGACTCTCGGCGGCGGCGCGCTCCGCTCCGGGCAGCACCGCGAGGATCTTCGACAGCGCCAGCTCGGCGCGCGCGGCCAGCACGGTGTCGATGCGCGGCTGCGCCAGGCGCACGCAGGCGACCAGCGCCTGCGCCTCGCGGGTGTCGAACATCAGCGGCGGCAGGTCGAAGCCGCGGCGCATGCGGTAGCCGACCCCGGCCTCGCCCTCGATCGGCACGCCCTGCGCCTGCAGCGCGGCGACGTCGCGATAGACCGAGCGCTGCGAGATCTCGAGGCGCTCGGCGAGGAACGCGGCCGTCGTCAGGCGACGGCCGCGGATCAACTGGACGATCTGGAACAGGCGGTCGGCGCGGCGCATGGGAGTCGGGGACGGGCTCGCTGACCGCATGCTGCCACGTCAGGCCAGCGCGTGCAGGCCGACGCGGTTGCCTTCGCTGTCGACGATCTGCGCGAACGCGCCCATGCCTTCGGGCAGTTCGGTGCGCGGCAGGACGATGAGGCCGCCGGCGGCCTCGACCCGCGACAGCACCGTGTCCAGCGCGGGCGATGCGTCGAGGTAGACGACGGTGCCGTCGTCCGACGGCGCCGGCGCGTGCGTGCCGGCGAACAGGCAGCCGCCGATGCCGGCGCCGCGTTCATAGGGGAACACCGCGAGCGTGGTGTCGGGGCCCATGGCCTCGCGCTTGAGCGGGGCGTCGAGCAGCGCTTCGTAGAACCGCTGGGCGCGGTCGAGGTCGGCGACCGGGATCTCGAACCAGTTCAGGGCATTGCGGTGGGCGTGCTGCATGCGGCCTCCTCGGGCGGCGTGTCGGGAGGCGCCATCCTGCGCGCGGGCTGCTGACAGCGTGGCGTCAGCAGCCCGCGCGCCGGGGATCATTCGCCGAAGTAGCAGCAGTTGAGCTTGTTGCCGTCGAGGTCGCGGAAATACGCGGCGTAGAAACCCGGATAACGCTGGCCCGGCGCGCCTTCGTCGGCGCCGCCGAGCGCGAGCGCCTTCGCGTGTACGCGATCGACCTCCTCGCGGCTGGTCGCGCCGAGCGCCACCATCGTGCCGTTGCCCACGGTCGCCGCCTGCTTGTCGAACGGATAGGTGATGCCGAGGCCGGCGCCGCCGTCGCCCTTGTCCCAGGCGATGAAGTAGTCGGGTTCCTCCATCGAGCGCTTCGCGCCGATCTCGGCGAGCACGGCGTCGTAGAAGGCGGCGGCGCGGGCGAGGTCGCGGGTGCCGAGGGTGGCATAGGCAAGCATGGCGGTCTCCTGTGGTCGGGGGCGCAGTCTTGCGCCGGACTGCTGACAGCCCGTGTCAGCAGCGGCGCGGCGGACAGCTATGCTACGCCTCCGCCAGGAGACCGCCGCCGCCATGCCCCGACACCGTTTCGCCCTCGATCGCGACCACGTCGAACTGAACCAGTTGCTCAAGCTCGTCGGCGTCTGCGACAGCGGCGCCGCCGGCAAGCATCTCGTCGACACCGGCGCGGTGCGGGTGGACGGCGCCGTCGAGTCGCGGCGCACGTGCAAGATCCGCGCCGGCCAGCTCGTGGAGGTCGGCGACCACGCGATCGAAGTGGTCGCCGACGCCGACTGACCGCGTCAGGCCGCGGCGCCAGCCTCGCGCGGCGCCAGCAGCCGCGCCACGCCCCAGGCCAGCAGCGCGCCGGCGAGCTGGGCGAGGACGAAGCCGCCCACGTCGGCCGGACGGATGCCGGCGAAGGTGCGGGTGAAGGCGCGCGCCACGGTCACCGCCGGATTCGCGAACGACGTGCTCGCGGTGAACCAGTACGCCGCGAAGATGTACGCCGCCACCAGCGCCGGGATCGCCTGCGGGCGATGGCGCAGGCCGAGCAGGATCGTCAGCAGCAGGCCGAACGTCGCCACGCCTTCGCTCAGCCACTGCGCCGCGCCGCTGCGGACGTGGTCGCCGGGCTGCCACAGGGCCTCGCCGAACATCGCGTGCGCCAGCAGCACGCCGGCGACGGCCGCGACGCACTGCACCGCGACGTAGGCGAACGCCGGCGCCGGCAGCGCCTCGCCGCGCAGGCGCATCACCAGCGTCACCGCCGGATTGAAGTGCGCGCCCGACAGCGGACCGAACAGCACGATCAGCACGTACAGGCCGCCGGCGGTGGCGGCGGCGTTGGCGAGCAGCGCGATCGCGACGTTGCCGCCGGCCAGGCGCTCGCCCATGATCCCGCTGCCGACCACGATCGCCAGCAGCAGTGCGGTGCCGAGCGCTTCGGCGAGCAGCGCCCGCGGCGCGGGCGAGATCGCCGCCGTCATCCGTCGATCTTCCCGATGTCGCGGATCTCGCGCTGGGCCGTCGCGCGGTCGAACGTTTCCAGAGGCAGCGCGGCGAAGCGTTCGACCCGACGGCGCAACGCGGCGAAGGCCTGCGCGTAGGCGCGGCGCCGGGTGTCCTCGTCGCCCTCGACCGCCGCGGGATCTTCCACGCCCCAGTGCGCGACGACCGGCGCGCCGTACCACACTGGGCAGGCTTCGCCGGCGGCGTTGTCGCAGACGGTCACGACCAGGTCGAGTGCCGGCGCACCGGGCGCGGAGAATTCGTCCCACGACTTGCTGCGCAGGCGCGCGGTGTCGTAGCCGATCGACGCCGCCAGTTCGGCGGCCATCGGCTGCACCCGACCGCTGGGCCGGCTGCCGGCGCTGTACGCCTCGAAGCGGCCGTTGCCGAGCACGTTGAACAGGGCCTCGGCCATCACGCTGCGCGCGGAATTGCCGGTGCACAGCACGAGGATGCGATAGGGATGCGCGTTCATCGTCGCGACCTCAGCGCAGAGGATTGTCTTGGCGCGCGTCGCCGCAGCCGGCGACGGCGCAGCCAGCCTGCTCGACCGCCGCGACCACCGGCCCGCAGCACGGCGCATCGGCGGGACGGTCGGTCTTCGGCGGGCAGCACACGCCCTGCGGCGTGGTCGCGTCGCAGCACGCGGCGGCTTCCGCGGCCAGGGTGGTGTCGCGAGCGGCGGACAGTGTCGAAGCGGTCGCCGGATCGTCGCCGTAGTAGGACGTCGCCGCGCCCAGCGTGTGGAAGGTTTCCCAGCGCGTGCCCTGCGGATCGACCGTCCAGAACTTGTCCGAACGCGCGTGGCAGCAGGCGGTGGCGTGTTCGGCGAGCACGCCCTGCCCGGCCCGGTCCAGCCGCGCGCCGAGTTCGGCCAGTTCGTCCGCGTCCTCGGCCTGGATGCCGAGATGGTCGATGCCCGCCGCGCCGGCGCGGGTCGAGATCGCGAAGTTCACCCGCGGATCGTCGAGCATCCATTTCGCGTAGTCGTCCTTGCGGACCGTGGGTTCCGCGCCGAACAGCGCGGCATAGAACCGGGTGCTTTCGTCCAGGTCGCGGACGGACACGTGCACATGGAATCGCTTCATCACGAACGCCTCGTTGGATGCCGCCTCAGCAGCAGTCGGGGGATGCCGGCGCGCAGTTCGACGGCGATCCGGCGCAGCAGTTTTCGGTCAGGTAGGCCAGCAGCGCGTTCATCCGCGCGTAGTCGGCGCGGACGCGGATCACGCGCCCTTCGCGGCGGTCGATCACCAGCCCGGCCCCGCGCAGCACGTTCAGATGCGCGGTCAGCGTGGCCGCCGGCAGGTCGAGCAGCGCGCGCAGTTCGCCCACCGGCAGGCCGGCGTCGCCGGCGGCGACGAGCGCGCGGAACGCACGCAGGCGGTGTTCCTGGGAGAGCGCCTTGAGCGCGGCGAGGGTGGCGTCGAGACCCATGATTCCATATTTCCGGAAATATGGAATAGACGCAAGCAGCGTAGCGGCCAGGCCGACGAACGGCGGGACAGGCGCTCGGACGTCAGGCCAGCGGCAGGTCGCGTTCCGCGGCGCAGACCAGGTCGTGGAATTCGCGCTGCGGGACCAGCGCCGGGTCCTCCGCCCCGCCGCCGAGCGTCTCCAGATGGCGGCAGGCGGCGTAACCGGCCGCGCGGCGCTGGTACGCCTCGATCCACGCCTGCCGCGCCGGCAGCAGCGCGTGGCGGGGCTCCCATGCCGCGGAAGACGGCGGCCGCAGGCGCTGCAGGCCGATCCGCCACGGCTTGGGCGTGAGCCGCGCGCGGAAGCAGCGCTGGTTGAAGCACATCCGCGCGAACACCGGATCCACGTCCAGCGCCTCGAACGCCTCGCGCACGGCCGGCTCGCATGGATCGAACGGACGATGCACCGCCATCAGCCGCACGCCGGCCGGGGTGCGATACACGCGCAGGCGCCAGTCGGGCCGGGAGGCGAGGAAATCGGCGATCCGGCGCCTCGCCTGCGCCTCGAACCCGCCCCCGAGCCCGATCCGCAACCGCCGCCACAGCACCGACAGCATGCCGCCGCCGATCAGGCCGCCCAGCGCACCGATCACGATCGCGACGACGAAGCGCGCGGACGACGCCGACGGCAGCGCGAGGATCGCGGCCGCGACCAGCACGCCCGCCGCGAGCCGCCACGCGCCGAGATGGCGACGGTCGGCGCGCACGGCGAAATCGATGTCCGCGAACAGCAGGTCCGGCGTGTTCAGGCACAGCGCGCCGTAGCCGTTGCGGGTGACGACCGCGTCGCCCAGGCGATCGACGATCTCCTCGCGGATCGGCATGCCGTCGGCGCCGTTGTAGGCGACCCGGCGCTCGTTGCGCGGCAGCGTTTCACCGGCCAGCACCCGGTCGAGCGCCTCGCGCGCCCGCGCCTCGGCATGCGCCTGGGCGTGCGCCTCGCTTTCGTCCGACCAGCCGAAGCGGCGCACGGTGACGCTGCGGCGGCCTTGGCGGTGCTGCAGGCGGGCCTCGGCCCAGTGGCGTGGAACGATCATCGAAAATCCCCTTCCCGGTCCCCGACCGGTCACTCGGCGCGCAGGTGCTTGCGCAGGAACGCCAGGACGTGTTCGTAGTATTCCTTGCGGTTCTCGTCGCCGTAGATGCCGTGGGTCTCGTCGCCGAAGAAGTAGGTCTCCATCGGCTTGCCGGCCTTCTCCATCGCAGCGACCATCGCCTTGGCGTGCTCGAACGACACCCGCTTGTCGTGGCGCCCGTGGACCAGCATCACCGGCACGCGGATGCGATCGACCCGGCTCACCGGCGACTGCGCGTACAGCGCCTTCTCGTCGTCGCCGACCGCTTCGTCGAGGTAGTGCCGGCCGCTCGCGCTGCGACGGGTATCGCCCCATCGGCGGGTGATGGTCAGGTCGGTCGGCCCGGCGGTGGAAATGGCGCAGCGGTACAAGTCAGGTTCCAGCGCCACGCCCATCAACGCGGCATAGCCGCCGAAACTGCTGCCCCACAGACAGACGCGCGCGGCATCGATCCGGCCGTCGGCCATCGCCCAGCGCGTGCCGTCGATGATGTCGTCCATGATCTTCAGGCCCCACTGGCGATAGCCGGCGCGCTCGAAGGCGCGACCGAAGCCGCCGGAACCGCGATAGTTGATCCGCAGCACGGCGTAGCCGCTGGCGGCGAGGATCTGGGTTTCCTCGTCGTAACTCCACTCGTCCTCGATCTCGAACGGCCCGCCATGCGGCAGGACCACCAGCGGCGGCGGCGCGCGCACATCCAGCGGCAGGGTGAGGTAACCGTGCAGGGTGAGGCCGTCGCGGGTGCGGAACGTGATCGGCGTGTTGCGCGCGAGCGCGTCCGGCGACAGCCACGGCTTCGCCCGTGCGACGAGGTCCATTTTCCTGGTGTCGCGGTCGAGCAGGTAGTAGCTGCCCGGGTCGCGATCGCCCCACACGTTCACCACGATGTGCCGGCCGTCGCGGGAGCCGTTGGCGAAGGCCACCGCATCCTCGGGAAACGCCGCCTCGATGCCGCGCAGGAGTTTCGCATCGGGGTCCGCCGGGTCCCAGAAGCGCGCCCGCGGCACGCCGAGGCCGTAGGCCGCGCCGATCGGCTGGCGGCCGTCGGCGGACCACACGATGAAGGCCGGATCCAGTTCGGGATCGCGCATCACCTCGGTCCGTTCGCCGCTGGCGAGGTCCATCCGCTCGATCCGGTCGGGTCCCTGCGTCGCCTCCACCTGCAGGTACGCCTGCCGGTCGTCGCGCGAGGTGCCGATCAGCGCGATCCTGATCCCGCTTTTCGCTTCCTCGTTGAAGGGTTCCCACGCATCGCCGCGCCGGCGCCAGATCGTCTGCAGTCCATCGTCATTGTCCCAGACCGTGGCGAACAGCACGTTCCCGGCGTTGTCGGTGAAATACCAGGCATTGGCCGCGGGCGCGTCGACGATGCGCGGCCCGCTGCGGGCGTTCAGCGTGTCGACCTTCTGCACGAAGTTGAAGCAGCCCTCGCTGGTCTGCTTCGCGCAGCGTTCGATCAGCATGTGGCCATCGTCGAGGATGTCGAGGATGTAGGCGTCGATCAGGCGCTTGCCGCTGCCGTCGACATTGATCGCGATCACCCGCGGATCGACGAAATACTGCTGGAACATGTCGCCGCCCCAGCGGACCTGGGCGAACAGGCGTTCGTCGCCGGCCCACCACATCCGGCCGATCTCCGCCTTCTCCTCCGGATCGAGGATGCGCACCGGCTTGTTGGTCGCCCTGTCGATGACAACCAGCACCATCCGGTTCTGGTTGTTCTCCGGCTCACGCAGGGTGGCGCCGATGTAGCGCCCGCCGGGCGAGATCTCCACCAGCGTGTGCCGGCTGGGGCGGAGGATCTGCTCCAGCGACGGTGGCGTCGCCGCGACCGCGGCATGGGACGTCGCCCATGCGATCACCAACGCGACGGTCGTGGCGACGAATCTGCTGTCCAGCATCATGCTCTCCGGTGGCGAACGCCTCCGGGCAGTCCAGCAAAACCGGCCGGGCTTGGCAAGTTCAGTCGCGCGGCGGGCCCTTGCGATGCGGCTTCTTCGTGCCCGGCGGCTTCGCGCCGGGCTTGCCCGGACGCGCGTCGCGGGGGCGGAAATTCCCCGGCTTTTCGTGGGCGGGCCTGTCGCCGGCGGGCCGGTCGCCGCGCGGCTTGAACGCGCGCGGCTTCGGCGCCGCGCCGCCGTCGTGCTCGTCGAGCTTCTGGATCCGCAGCATCTGCCCGGCGACGCGCACCTTCTTCAGGTGCATCAGCAGCGGCTTGGGCATGCCCTCGGGCAGGTCGAGGATCGAATGGTCGTCGTGGATGTCGATGCGGCCGATGTACTTGCTCTCGAGGTCCGCCTCGTTGGCGATCGCGCCGACGATGTTGCCCGGCTTCACGCCGTGCATGTGGCCGACCTCGATCCGGTAGGTCTCCATCCCCGCTTCCGGCGGCTGGCGCGGGCCGATGTCCTTCTTCGGCCGCGGCGCGGCGTCGTCGCGCTCGGCGCGCGGCGCGCGGTCCGGGCGTTCGCGGCGGTCTTCACGGCGGTATTCACGGCGGTCTTCACGGCGATCCTCCCGGTATCCCGCACCGCGCTCGGCGCGCTCGGCGTACTCGCGCTGCGGGCCGAACGCCTGAGGCTCGCGCTTGCGCTCGGGCGCCAGCAGCAGCGGCGTCTCGCCCTGCACCAGCTTGGCCAGCGCCGCGGCGATCTCCACCGCCGGCACGTTGTGCTCGCGCTCGTAGCGTTCGACCAGTTCGCGATAGAGGCCCAGTTCGCCGCCGCCGCTTTCGTCCCGGGCCAGCGCCTCGCCGATCCGGCCGAGGAACTTCGCGATGCGCGCGTCGTTGACGGTCTCGACGCTGGGCAGGGGCATTTCCTCGATCGGCTGGCGCGTGGCGCGTTCGATCGCGCGCAGCATGTTCTTCTCGCGCGGGCTGACGAACAGGATCGCCTCGCCGCTGCGCCCGGCGCGGCCGGTGCGGCCGATGCGGTGGACGTAGCTTTCGGTGTCGTAGGGGATGTCGTAGTTCAGCACGTGGCTGATGCGCTCGACGTCCAGGCCGCGCGCGGCGACGTCGGTGGCGACCAGGATGTCGAGCTTGCCGTCCTTCAACTGCTGGATCGTCTTCTCGCGCTGCGCCTGCTGCACGTCGCCGTTGATCGACGCGGCGGCGAGGCCGCGCGCCTGCAGCTTCTCGGCGAGTTCGTCGGTCGCCGACTTGGTCCGCGCGAAGATGATCATCGCGTCGTAGGGCTCGGCCTCGAGGATGCGGGTGAGCGCGTCGAGCTTGTGCACGCCGCTGACGTACCAGTAGCGCTGGCGGATGTTGGTCGCGGTGGTGGTCTTCGCGGCGATCGTGACCTCGACCGGATCGCGCAGGTAGGTCTGGGCGATGCGCCGGATCTGCTGCGGCATGGTCGCGGAGAACAGCGCGACCTGGCGCTGCTCCGGCACCTTCTTCAGCACCGTCTCGACGTCGTCGATGAAGCCCATGCGCAGCATTTCGTCGCCTTCGTCGAGCACCAGCGCCTTGAGCTCGGACAGGTCCAGGGTGCCGCGTTCGAGGTGGTCGATCACCCGCCCCGGGGTGCCGACCACGACGTCCACGCCGCGGCGCAGCGCCTGCAACTGCGGGTAGTAGCTCTGGCCGCCGTAGATCGGCAGCACGTGGAAGCCGGGCAGCTTGTGCGCGTAGCGCTGGAAGGCTTCGGCGACCTGGATCGCCAGCTCCCGGGTCGGCGCCAGCACCAGGACCTGCGGTTTGCCCTGCTGCAGGTCCAGCCGCGACAGCAGCGGCAGCGCGAACGCGGCGGTCTTGCCGGTGCCGGTCTGGGCCTGGCCCAGCACGTCGCGGCCGGCCAGCAGCGCCGGGATGGTGGCGGCCTGGATCGGCGAGGGCGTCTCGTAGCCGACCTCGCGGACCGCGGCCATCACCGGCTCGGCCAGGCCGAGATCGGCGAAACGCAGGGAGGATTCTTCGGTGGACATGACGCACCCGCACGGCTGGAAACCGGCCATTGTGCGCCCGCGGCCTCGGGTTGTCGCTCTAATTCGCGATCTCCGGCCGGGCCGGGTCCGGGGACGGCGGTTGCGGACGGCCGTTCAGATCGCCTCGGATTCGACGATCCGCAGCCCCGGTTCGTCGCGCAGCGCGCCTTCCAGCAGGCGGCGGGCGATCCGCTCGGCGTGGACCACCCGGTAGCGCCTCGGCAACAGCGGCGACAGCGCGTTCGTGAGCCGGATGGCCAGCCGCTCCATCGGCCGCGGCTGCGCGCGCTCGCCGCCGATCAGCGCCGGCCGGACCAGGGTCAGCGCCGGGAAGTCCAGCGCCTCGACCCCGCGTTCGGCCTCGCCCTTGCAGCGCAGGTAGAAATTGCGGGCCGACGGGTCGGCGCCCAGCGCCGTGTTCAGCGCGAACGCGCGGACCCCGGCGGCGCGCGCCAGCGCCGCGGTCTCGACCACGTAGTCGACGTCGACCCGGCGGAACGCCGCCTGCGAGCCGGCGACGCGGATCGTGGTGCCCAGCGCGCTGACGGCGCCGTCGGCCGCCCACCAGGCGGCGTCCCGCGGCAGCGCCTCGAAATCGACGATCGGGTTCTCCAGCTTCGGATGCGCGGGCAGCGCACGGCGGGTGGGCGCGACCACGCGCGCGACCCGTGGATCGGCGAGCGACAGCGCCAGCGCGTGGGCGCCGACCAGTCCGCTGGCGCCGATCAGCAGCAGGCGGCGAGGCAGGGCGGCCTGCGTCGTTGCGGCCTGCGTCGTTGCGGCCTGCGTCGTTGCGGTCTGCACCGTTGCGGCTTGCGTCGTGTCGGGATGAGGCATGTCGGGTCGGCTCATGCGGGTGCGGTCATGCCGCGGTTTCCGGCTGCGTCGCGCTGCGCGCGCCCGGCGTCAGCCGCGCCAGCGCCAGGCACAGGGCGTCGCGCTTGATCGGCTTGCTGAGGTATTCGTCCATGCCCGCCTCCAGGCAGCGCCGGCGATCGTCGGCCATGGCGTGCGCGGTGAGCGCGACGATCGGCAGCCGTCGACGCCGCTCGCCGACTTCGAGCTGCCGCCATTGCCGGGTCGCGGTGTAGCCGTCGATGTCCGGCATCTGGCAATCCATCAGCACCACGTCCCAGTCGTCGATGCGCATCCGTTCCAGCGCCTCGGCGCCGTTGCCGACGCAGGTCACCGCGCAGCCTTCGCGCTCCAGTATGAGCTGCACCAGCGAGGCGTTGAGCAGGTTGTCCTCGGCGACCAGCACGCGCAGGCCGGTGAGGTCGGTGGCGACGTCGATCGCCGGCGGCGGCGGCGCCTCTTCGTTCGTCGCGAGATCCGCGATCGCCGCTTCCGGCACCAGCACCGTGAACCGGCTGCCGGCGCCGACCACGCTCGACAGTTCGATGCGGCCGCGCATCAGCGCGACCAGGTCGCCGGAAATGCGCAGGCCCAGCCCGCTGCCGGTGTGGGCGCGGGTGACCGAATCGTCGCCCTGCTGGAACGGCTGGAAGATGCGCTCGCGATCCGCCTCGCGGATGCCCGGCCCGGTGTCGACCACCGCGATCCGCAGTTGCCGCGCGCCATCCTCGCCGACCACCGCGTCGGCTTCGATCCGCACGTCGCCGCGCACCGTGAACTTGACCGCGTTGCCGACCAGGTTCACCAGCACCTGGCGCAGCCGCGCCTGGTCCCCGGCGAACCGCGACGGCAGATCCGGAGCGAGCACCGCTTCGAGCCGGAGCGATTTCGCCTGCGCCTCCGGGCCGAACATGTCGACCACGTCCTCGACCAGCCGACCGGGCGAGAACGGCGCCACGTGCAGCACGATCGTGCCGGCCTCGATCTGCGACAGGTCGAGCACGTCGTTGATCAGCGCCAGCAGCGACTGCCCGGCGCGCCGGATCGAACGCGGCAGCGCGCGGTGCGCCGGCGCGTCGGGCGCTTCGGCGAGCAACTGGCTCATGCCGATGATCGCGTTCAGCGGCGTGCGCAGCTCGTGGCTCATGTTGGCGAGGAACGTGGATTTGGCGCGGTTCGCGGCGTCGGCGCGGTCCAGCGCCTCGCCGAGGGTGCGGGTCATGTCCATCAGCGCGATCCGCTGGGCGATGTTGCGGCGGATGGTGCGGCTGATGACGAAGCCCTGGCGCAGCAGGAACACGGTGAACAGGCAGGCGGCGAAGCCTGCGACCATGAAGTGCGGCTCGCCGGTGAACAGGAAGTACAGCGCGAACGGCCCGACGTTGCACAGCACGTAGGCCGCATGCGCCGGCCACCACGCGCCGAAGCTGCTGACCGCCGCCGCGGGCATGCTGATCAGCAGGAAGGCGACCACGAAATACAGGTCGCCCTGGCCCATCGGGAACAGCAGCGTCGAGCCCACGCCCCACACGCCGCCGCAGAACGCGCCGAGCAGCAGGCAGACCCACGGCTTGCCGGCGCGGCTGTCCCCGTCCGGGTCGGGACGCCACATCGACGGCGACGCCAGCCACACCCGCAGCGCCGAGGCCAGCAGCACCGCCGTCGCCCAGCCGGCAAGCAGCGTGCGCGGATGCTCGCCGCGCAGGATCGCCAGGTACAGGACCGCGATCGCCAGGGTCGCGAACGCGCCCGCGCGGCCCTGGCTCAGCACCAGTTGGCGGCACTCGCGGTCGATGCGCCGACGCGTCTCGACGGACAATGCGGTGGTCATCCCTCCCCCTGGTCTTGTGCCCTGGTCCGGCACGTTCCGGCGCAGCGTCCGCCTAACATACCGCGCGCGGCGCAGGGCGGCGAGCAGGCCGCGCAGCGCGCCGCCGCTGCGTGCGGCGACCCCGTCCGGGTCGCACCGCCCGCGACCCGCGCCAGGCGCCCGCGGACGCGGGCGGAACGCTGTTTTCCCGAATGAAAACGCGGGGTTCCGGAGGATCGCAGCCGCTGCGACCGGGCTGCGGAAAATGACTCCAACGCGGGACGACACCCGCCTTCGACCCCGTCCCGGTCCCCGGGACCCACGCTCACGACGATCGCCGGCGAGGCGGCGCGACGCCGCCCGCGCAGGGACGCTTTCGCCGCGAAGGCCGGCTCCAGGACGGAGCGGCCACCGCGACGCTGCGGCGACGACGCGACGGCGAATGCCGAAAAGCCGCAACAGAGTAGGCGCCCTCCATCAAGGAACGACCCATGCCCAATCTCGTGCAGGAACTCAACAGCCTCGACTTCAACGTCTACATCGCCGGCCCGCTGCAGGCCGCGGTGGACGCGCAGCACGCCGCGTCGATGTCGCAGGTCAACTTCATCCAGGAAGTCGGCTTCAAGGACGACGGCGCCGGCGGCACCGAACTGCGCTACGTCGACTTCAAGTACACCAAGAAGGTCCCCAACCCGGACTACGACCCGCAGGCGACCACCGGCCCGACCTCCGAGCCGTACAAGGAAGCCGAGGTGCTGATCTCGGTGCCCTTCCTGACCATGCTCACCATCCCGGCGCTGCGGATCGAGGAGATCACGATCGACTTCAACGCCAAGCTGACCTCGACCGAGACCAGCAACGTCGCCAGCGAGTTCGCCGGCAGCGCCGAGCTGAGCCTCAAGGTCTGGAAGGTGAACTTCAAGGCGTCCGCGTCGTACAAGCGCACCTCCAGCAGCGGCACGAGCACCGAGCGCACCTACAACCTCGGCGTCCACGTGCGCGCGGTCAACGACGAACTCCCGGCCGGCCTGGACCGGATCCTGACCATGCTCGAGGACAGCATCGCGGCGCACTGACGGCCGCGCGGAGCCGGCCGCGGCCGGCTCCGCTTTCCGCCGCGCCTTCCACCGCATTTTCCCCGGCGCTCGCACCGCGCCTCCAACCCCGATTCCCGCAAGGACCTTGCCATGCCCACGCTCAACGACTACCTCGGCGGCCTGATCGCCAGCCTCACCGACGCGCGCATGATGGCCGACGCCCGCAGCGTGCAGGTGGCCGAGCTGTACGCGAAACACGACCTGCTCCGCCACTTCCCGATCCCGCGCATGCGCATCGGCGACATCGAACTGAACGTGCCGATCGCGATCGAAGGCCTGGCCGAACGCATCGGCTTCCAGCTCGACCCGATCGGCAACGCCGAATTCAAGCGCATCGTCGCGCGCGAGCTCGGCCGCTTCATCGGCTACGCCGAACTGCCGCCGGTGCCGGCGCAGAAACTGCAGCGCGCGCTCGATGCGCGCACCGACACGCTGGTCGAGGAGATCCGCGGCGGCGGCGAGGTGCAGAAGCCGATGTACGTCTTCGCCGACGGCATCGTCGCCGACCTGTTCGAGATCGGCATGGAAGCGAAACTGCACGACGGCAAGTTCCCCGACGGCTACGCCCGGGACGAGATCGCCAAGCGCTGCTTCGAGCTCGGCCTCGGCCTGGTGTCCGGCGTCGCGGAGAAGCCGGTGCTCGACCAGCTCACCGTGATCGCCGACGCCGCGCGGCTTCGCGAACAGCGCCCCGAGGACATGCTGCGCATCCGCCTGACCGTCGGCGAGGACGGCATGGAATGGCAGACCCTGCAGCGCGACGACGGCAGCGTCGAACGCCGCCTGATCCCGGAGTGAGCCATGTTGCGATCGACCTACCGACTGGTGAACGACGCGTCCGCGCTGCTGCTGGACGTCCCCGCCCTCGTGCGCGGTTTCGAGCGCAGGACGCCCGGCGCGCTGCCGGCGCTGCTGGGCTGGATCGATCGCGCCGAAGCGCTGCTGTCCGGCCATCGCCTGCCGGCCGCGGCCGACCTCGCCGGCCTGCGCGCGCGGATCCTCGCCCCCGCGTTCGAGGACGCGCGCCGGCGCGGCGATCTGCGCCGCCGGCAGACCGCCGCCGCGGTCGCCGCGCTGCATGATCTGCAGCGCACGGTGCAGGACGCGCTGGAGCCGTTTTCGGCGAAGCTGCGCCAGGCCCGCGATCTCGCCCGGCAACTGCTGATGATCGTCGCCCAGAGCGGCGCCGTGCGTTACGATCCGGCGGCCGATCTGGCGGCGATGATCGAGCGCGTCTGGGCGCTGTGCACCGGCCACGACCAGCTCAAGCCCCTCGCCGCGCAGTTGCGGGCGCTGCTGTCCGCCGACGACATCCGCCTGCTGCTGGCCGAGGAGATCGACCCGCGCGATTTCCCGATGGAGATGGGCCTGCGCTGACGGCGCATCGACCCCGTCGGCGGCGGCCGGCGCGGTCGCCGCCGGCGGGACACCGCCCCGGGAAATCGCTTGTTCGAGGGACCGTGTTTCGACAGGCGATGCTTCGAGAAGCGATGCTTCGAGAGACGATGTTTCGACAGGTCATGTTTTCCAGGAGCCGTGCATGCCCGACCGCGACGATCTGATCTGGTTCAAGCGCACCTTCGCCGAACGCATCGTGCCCGCGCTCGCGGGCACGCCGCTGACGCTCGACCTGATCGTGGCGCTGGCCTGCCAGGAAACCGGCTTCATCTGGTCGAAGCTGCGCCGCGACGGCCTCGACGAAGCGGCGCTGCTCGCGCTGTGCGTCGGCGACACCATCGACGCCCGCGCGGACGGCAGCGGGCGGCCGTTCCCGAAGCATCGCGCCGACCTGCTCGGCCATCCGCGCGGCGCCGAGATGTTCGCGATCGCGCGCGCGGCGCTGGTCGAGATGGCCGCGCACATTCCGGGCTACGAGCGCTCGGTCGCCAATCCGGACAAGTTCTGCCACGGCTTCGGCCTGTTCCAGCGCGACCTGCAGCATTTCCCCGACGATCCGGAGTACTTCCTCGAACGGCGCTGGGCCCGGTTCGGGCAGACCCTGGAACACTGCACGCGCGAACTGCGGCGCTGCCTGCACGTGCTCGGCCTGCGCGACGCCAGCCGGCTGGACGACGAGCGCCTGGCGCAGGTCGCGATCGTCTACAACACCGGCCGCTTCCGTCCGGAGCGCGGCCTGCGCCAGGGCCATTTCGACGGCCAGCGCTACTACGGCGAATCGGTGCTGGCCTGGCTGCGCCTGGCGAAGACCGCACCGCTCGCGGACACGCCCGCGTGGCCGTCGCCGCGTCCGGGCGAAGCGCTGCTGCCGCCGCCCTCGCCGCTCGAGGCCGGCGGGCGTTTCCATCGGGTCGAGACCCGTGGCGCGACGCTGCGCCTGCGCAGCCAGCCGAAGCGGTCGCAGCCGCCGAGCGCGAACGTGATCGCCGCGCTGCCCGACGGCCATCCGGTCCGCGCCGTCGACGACACGCCGGTGAACGGTTTCCTCGAGGTCGAGACCAGCCTCTACGGCGCGCGCCTGCGCGGGTTCGCCGCCGCCGAACACCTGGTCCGCGACGACCGCATCCGCCGGATTCCGGTGCTCGCGCCGTCGCCGACGCCGCCGAAGCGCGGATTCGTCGCCGCGCACCTGCCCGCGCCCGCTGGCACGGCCATCCGCCGTCGCGCGCCCGCGGGGCCGCAGTCGCTGGACGAGCCCGGACAGCCCGGCCGCCATGGCGACGATCCGGCGACGCTGCGCCGCGAACTCGCCGCAATCGTCGACTGGCTGGCCTGCGACGATCCCGCGCATGCGCGCTACGCACCGCGCGACGGCGTCGGCTTCGCCGCGGTCTACGCCCACGATTACTGCCACCTCGCCGGCGTCTACCTGCCGCGGGTGTGGTGGACCGACGCCGCGCTCGCGCGCATCGCGCTCGGCGGCAAGCCGCCGCCGGCGCTGATCGGCAACACCGTGCGCGAATTGGGCAGCGACGACCTCTGCCGCTGGCTGCGCGATTTCGGCGCGCACTTCGGCTGGCGCCGCACCGGCAGCGTCTCGTCGCTGCAGCGCGAGGCCGACCAGGGCGCGGTCGCGCTGATCGCGGCCGAGGGCGCGCATGACGGCCGCGGCGGCCACATCGCCCTCGTCGTGCCCGAAACCCCGCGCCGCGGCGCACGCCGCAACGCCTCCGGCGACGTGATCGCCCCGCTGCAGAGCCAGGCCGGCCCCGCGCCGATGCGCTGCGCCACCAGCGTCCCGGACTGGTGGAAGGACCCGCGCTACGCCGATGCGGCATTCTGGCTGCACGCCTGATGCCGGGCGCGCGCAAGCCTGCGCGCACCCCCAAGGTTTCATTGACGATCCGACCGCGCCGACCTCAAACGCGCTGCAATCGACGCCTCTCCGATTCGTCCCGACACCCCATCCGCACCGTCGCCCTTCCCCGGAATCGGAGACCCGAAGGGCGGCGGACAGGAGTCCGCCGTTTTTCGACGAGGCAGGACGCCTCGCCGAAAAATCCCGGCCACGGCCCCGACGGCAGATTTGAATTGGACGTGAAATGTTTTCTTTGGCGACTTTCTTTTCAAAAAGAAAGTCGCCCGCGCGCCAGCGCGGAAAGGGATTCCGGGCTTTCACCAAAACCACACGATGAAGCGCGGTCGAAACGCTCCGCCCCTCGATCGCCCATCCCTTGCGTCCGCCCCCAAGCCCTCAGCTCATGATCGCCTGGCGCAAGATTTCATTCGCGATCCGACGCACCGACTTGAAGCGCGCTGAAATCGACGCCTCTCCGATTCGTCCGGACACCCCATCGGCACCGTCGCCCATGCCCGGAATCGGAGACCCGAAGGGCGGCGGACACGACGTCCGCCGTTTTTCGACCAAGGCAGGATGCCTTGTCGAAAAATCCCGGTCACGTCCCCGACGGCAGCTTTGAATTGGACGTGAAATGTTTTCTTTGGCTACTTTCTTTGCGCCAAAGAAAGTAGCCCGCGCGCCAGCGCGGAAAAGGATTTCGGGCTTTCAGCAACGCCACACGATGAAGCGCGGTCGAAACGCTCCGCCCCTTGATCGCCCATCCCTTGCGTCCGCCCCCAAGCCCTAAACTCGTGATCGCCTGGCGCAAGGTTTCATTCGCGATCCGACCGCACCGACTTGAAGCGCACTGCAATCGACGCCTCTCCGATTCGTCCCGACACCCCATCGGCACCGTCGCCCATGCCCGGAATCGGAGACCCGAAGGGCGGCGGACACGAAGTCCGCCGTTTTTCGACGAGGCAGGACGCCTCGCCGAAAAATCCCGGCCACGGCCCCGACGGCAGCTTTGAATTGGACGTGAAATGTTTTCTTTGGCGACTTTCTTTTCAAAAAGAAAGTCGCCCGCGCGCCAGCGCGGAAAAAGATTCCTGGCTTTCACCAACGCCACACGATGAAGCGCGATCGAAACGCTCCGCCCATCGATCACATATCCCTTTCGTCCGAGCCCTCAACTCGTGATCGCCTGACTCAACGCCGTCCAACTCGGCGGCGCCGGCCACGCCGGCGCCTGGTGCCCGCCGAGCACGCGCCGCAGATCGTGCCGATCGAGCTGCGGCGCCAGCGCCATCAGCAGATCCACCGTGTAGTCGCGCAGCACGCGCTCGCGCGGCAGCACCGCCCAGGCCGTGCACACCGGGATCGACTCCGGCGCCGGCAGCGCGACCAGATCGGCATCCTCGACCGCGCTCACCGCCATTTCCGCGAGCAGCCCGACGCCCATCCCGGTGCGCACGTAGGTCTTGATCAGATCGGCGTCGCGCGCCGTCATCGCCAACTGCGGCTCCAGCCCGCTCGCGGCGAACGCCCGGCGCAGCGAGGAGTCGGGCCGGATCGAGGATTCGTAGCTCACCAGCGGATGCGCGGCGAGATCGGCGAGGCTCGGCCGCACGCCGGCCTTGGCCAGCGGATGCGCCTTGGGCAGCAGCACGACGCGGCGCCAGCGGAACAGCGGGATCGGGATGCCGTCGGCGGGCGGATCGCCGGCGGTGCTGATCAGCGCCAGGTCGGCCTCGCCGCGGGCGAGCTGGGTCAGCACGTCGGCGTCGGCGCTGGGCTGCAGGTGCAGGCTGAGCTGCGGATAGGCCTTGTGCAGCAGCGACAGCGCCGGCGGCAGCACGAAGCGCGCCTGGGTGTGGGTGGTGGCGATCAGCAACTGGCCGTGGGCGTCGCGGCGCTGGTTGGCGGCGAAGGCGCGGATGTTCGCGGCCTCGGCCAGCAGCCGGCGGGCGTGGTTGAGCACCTGGACCCCGGCGGGGGTGAGCCCTTCGAGGCTGCGGCCCTTGCGCGCGAACAGCAGGAAGCCCAGCTCGTCCTCGAGCTGCTTCAACTGCTTGGACAGCCCCGGCTGGGTGGCGTGCACGTGCTCGGCGGCCACCGTGATGTTGAAACCGGCGTCGGCGATGGCGACGAAGTAGCGCAGTTGGACCAGGGTCATGGCAAGCGGTGTCGGGCAGGAAAAGCGGCCGGCGGCGCGCCGCCGGTAGGCGGGCGCCGGGTTGCGATCCTTTCATCCGGATCGTGCGATACCAATACCAGACCGGGCATGTCGCCAGTATCGCCCCCTTATTCCCAAAAAGCATGAAGCCAGAGGGGCCGATCATTTCCGGGCATGATCGCGGCGGACGTAAGTTGAGGCTCCCACACTTGGAGCGGCCATGTCCCTCGCCTCGCCATCCGCCGTCGCCAGCGCCGAACGTCCGGCCACGGGCGCTGCCGGAGCGGCGGACGCGGCGCGGCTGTTCCCGGTCTTCCTGGACCTGCGCGGGCGCGCGGTGCTGGTGGTCGGCGGCGGCGCCGTGGCGCGCCGCAAGATCGCCGCCCTGCTCCCGACCGGCGCCCGGCTCCGGGTCGGCGCGCCGGCGCTGGACCCCGAACTCGCCGCGCTGGCGGCCGAGGGCCGGCTCGAACACCTCCCCGGCGCCTTCGACACGTCCTGGCTCGACGGGGCCCGGCTGGTCATCGCCGCCACCGACGACGAGGCCGTCAACCGCGCCGTCGCCGACGCTGCGGAGGCGCGCGGGATCTGGGTGAACGTCGTCGACGACGCCCCGCTGTGCGCCTTCCAGATGCCGGCCCGGGTCGAACGCGGGCCGCTGCAGATCGCGATCTCCAGCGGCGGCGCGGCGCCGATGCTCGCCCGCCACCTGCGCGAACGCCTCGAAACCGAACTCGACCCGGCGCTCGGGCCGCTGGCGACGCTGCTGGTGCGCCATCGCCGCCGGATCCGCGCGCGCCTGCCCGACCTCGCCGCGCGCCGCGCCTTCTTCGACGCCCTGCTGGCCGACGACGTGCCGGCGCTGCTGCGCCGCGGCGACGCCGTCGCCGCCGAACGCGCCCTGCTCGCGCGGCTCGACGGCGCGCCCGTCGCGCCGCAGGGCCGGGTCGCACTGGTCGGCGCGGGTCCGGGCGACGCCGGGCTGTTGACCCTGCGCGGCCTGCGCCTGCTCAACGAGGCCGACGTGATCCTGCACGACCGCCTGGTGTCGCCGGACGTGCTCGACCTCGCCCGCCGCGACGCCGAGCGCATTGAGGTCGGCAAGGAAGCGGGGCATCACCACGTCCCGCAGGACGGCATCCACGCGCTGATGCTCGAACACGCCCGCGCCGGCCGCCGCGTCGTGCGCCTGAAGGGCGGCGACGGCTTCGTGTTCGGCCGCGGCGGCGAGGAACTCGAATTCCTGCGCGCGCACGGCGTCGACTACGAAGTCGTGCCCGGCATCACCGCCGCCCTCGCCTGCGCCGCGCATGCCGGCATCCCGCTGACCCACCGCGACCACGCGCAGTCGGTGCGCTTCGTCACCGCCCACGGCAAGGCCGCGGACGACGGCCTCGACTGGGCCGGTTTCGCCCGCGAGCGTCAGACCCTGGCCTTCTACATGGGCGTCGCCGGCCTCGAGCGCGTGCGCGAGCGCTTGCTCGCGCACGGCCGCGCCGCGTCCACGCCCTGCGCGCTGGTCGAAAACGGCGGCCGTCCCGAGCAGCGCATCGTCCTCGCCACGCTCGACGCGCTGCCGGCGCAGGCGCGCGCGCATGCGGTGCGTTCGCCGGCGCTGCTGTTCGTCGGCGAGGTCGCGGCACTGGCGGCGTCGCTGCACTGGTACGGCGCCGCGCCGCTGGGCGGTTTCGAGGACGCTCCCGTCCATCGCCCGGCGCCGCCGGCGCAGGCCCCCGTCGCGCAAGCCCCCGTCGCGCATGACCCCATCGCGCATGCCCCCATCGCGCATGATCCGCTGGCGGAAGCGGCCTGACCGGCCGACGCCGCACTCCACGTTCTTTCCACGCATTCCCCGAGGCAATTCCCATGGCGCTCTACGACAACCTCCTCGACACCATCGGCGGTACGCCCATCGTCCGCCTGCAGCGCATCGCGCCGAAGCACGTGACCCTGTACGCCAAGGTCGAATCGTTCAACCCGGGCGGCTCGGTCAAGGACCGCCTCGCGATCGCGATCGTGCTCGACGCCGAGAAGAAGGGCCTGCTCAAGCCCGGCGACACGATCGTCGAAGCGACGTCGGGCAACACCGGCGTGGCGCTGGCGATGGTCGCCGCCGCGCGCGGCTACAAGTTCGTCGCGGTGATGACCGAGACGTTCTCGATCGAGCGCCGCAAGCTGATGCGCGCCTACGGCGCCAAGGTGATCCTGACCCCCGCCGCCGAACGCGGCAGCGGCATGGTGCGCCGGGCGAAGGAACTCGCCGAGAAGCACGGCTGGTTCCTCGCCCGCCAGTTCGAGAACGAGGCCAATCCCGCCTACCACCGCAGCACCACCGGCCCCGAGATCCTGCGCGATTTCGCCGGCAAGCGGCTGGACTACTTCGTCAGCGGCTGGGGCACCGGCGGCACCATCACCGGCGCCGGCGAAGTGCTGAAGCTCGCCCGCCCGGACATCAAGGTCATCGCCAGCGAACCGGCCGGCGCCGCGCTGCTGTCGGGCAAGGAGTGGCAGCCGCACAAGATCCAGGGTTGGACCCCGGACTTCCTGCCGGCGGTGCTCAGCCGCACCATCGCCGACGAGATCGTGCCGATCGACGACATGCTCGCGCGCGACACCGCGCGCCGGCTGGCGACCGAGGAGGGCCTGTTCGTCGGCATTTCCGCCGGCGCCACCGCGGCCGCCGCGCTGCAGGTCGCCGAGCACGCGCCGGAAGGCAGCGTGCTGCTCGCGATGCTGCCGGACACCGGCGAACGCTACCTGTCCACCGTGCTGTTCGAGGGCGTCAACGAGGGCTCGGACGACGAGTGGCTGGCGTCGCTGGGCTGATCGTTCCCGGATCGTTCCCCGGACGTGCCGTCGCGACGCCCGCGACGGCACGCATCGCCGTCGACCGGACGCTCAGCCGCTGGGCGGGATCGTGTGGAAGAAGTCGATGGTCTGGCCTTCCTCGCACGCGAAGAAACGGTCCTGGGCGTCGAGCGCCACGCAGGCGCCGAAATGCTTCTTGTTGCCGTGCGACGGATCGCCGCCCATCGTGCCGTTGTCGATCCTGACGATGCCCTGCGAGCTGTCGATCGCGGTCTGCAACGCGTTGGTGACATCCACCGCCTGACTGCTGTTCTCGTTGCCGCCGGCGAGCGCGCCGTACACGGCGTACTTCACTGTCAATGCCGCACTGTCAATGCCGCCATGACCATCTCCGTATGGTGTCGGGGTATGCCGCTGCATCGCACGCCATCCCTGCGGCGAGGGGACGGAAGCCGGGCGTTGCGCAATGCCTGGCCTCGCAACGCAAGCCTAGGTCCGTCACGGCGTCGTTTCGACTGTCAACAATGACAGGATGGGCCCGGCCGCGGCCCGGAACGACGATGCGGATCGTCCGCCGTCGAAACGCGCGGAGCGCGCGCTTACTGCTTCGCTTCGGCGAGCGCCGCGCAGTGCCCCTGCAGCACCGACGCCAGGCCGTTGCAGCCGGCGTGGTCGTGGAAGCCGCGCGCGCCGCAGAATCCCCTCGTCCAGCGGCCGCTGGCGCGGACGTCGTGCACGGACGGCACCTGCCGGCAGGTGCCGTCCCCGGGCCGGCTCTCGTCGAGGCAGCCCTTGAACCACAGCCGCGTGTCCAGGCTGCCGAGGGAACCGTCCCGACCCAATCGCACGAATCCACCCTCGATGCAGCCTGCATCGTCCATCCCGGCGCCATCGTGGTGGCCTTGCCGCAGCGCCGCCTTGCCCGCCTCGCGCCAGCCGTCCGGGTCGTGGCGTGCGTCGAGGTAGCGCCACAGCAGGAACGCCGCGCAGCCGGCGACCACGAGGCCGGCGAGCAGGAGCGGAATCAGGATCTTCACGTTGCGGTTCATCGGAATGTTCGTTTCGCCCTGGAGTCGATGCCATAGGGGGCACCCGGCATCGGGCCGCGATGCGCGGCGCAGGCCATGGACGGACGCCGGCGGTCGATCGGCACGTCGCCGGCGCGCGCGGCGCCGAAGGCGTGCACGCCGCGCTCACCCGCGTCCGTACACGTCCTCGTAGCGCACGATGTCGTCTTCGCCGAGATAGTCGCCGGACTGCACTTCGATCAGTTCCAGCGTTTCGGTCCCGGGGTTTTCCAGCCGGTGCTTGGCGCCGATCGGGATGTAGGTCGACTGGTTGGCGTGCAGCTCGAACAGGTCGAGGTTGCGGGTGACGCGGGCGGTGCCACGAACCACGATCCAGTGTTCGGCGCGGCGGCTGTGCGACTGCAGGGACAGCGCCGCGCCGGGCTTGACCTTGATGCGCTTGACCTGGAAGCCGTCGCCGACGTCGATCGAGTCGTAGCTGCCCCACGGCCGCTGCACCTCGCGATGCAGCACCGCCTGCGAGCGACGGTCGGCCTTGAGCCGCGCGACCACCTGCTTCACTTCCTGCACCTTGTCCTTGGCCGCGACCAGCACCGCGTCGTCGGTCTCGACCACGACCAGGTCGTCCACGCCGACCAGCGCGACGAGGCGGCGGGCGTAGGCGTAGCTGTTGCGGCTGTCGACGGCGATCACGTCGCCGTGGTGGGCGTTGCCGTCGCCGTCCTGTTCGCTGACGTCCCACAGCGCCGACCACGAGCCGACGTCGTTCCAGCCGATATCGACCGGCAGCACCATCGCCGCGTCGGTCTTTTCCATCACCGCGTAGTCGATCGATTCCGAAGGCGAGGCGGCGAAGGCCTCGCGATCGAGCCGGAGGAATTCGCCGTCCGGATCGACATGCGCGCTGGCCGCACGCGCCGCGGCGAGGATGTCGGGGCGATGGCGACCGAGTTCGTCGAGGAAGCGCGAGGCGCGGAACAGGAACATGCCGCTGTTCCAGTAATAGCCGCCGGCGTCGAGGTAGCCCTGCGCGGTCGCGGCGTCGGGCTTTTCGACGAAGCGCAGCACCTTGCGCACGCCCTCGCCTCCCCGCTCCGCCTGGATGTAGCCGAAGCCGGTCTCCGGCGCCTGCGGCACGATGCCGAAGGTCACCAGCGCGCCCGCCTCGGCCGCGGGCGCGGCCGCGCGCACGGCGGCGCGGAAGGCGTCGGGATCGCGGACGACGTGGTCGGACGGCAGCACCAGCAGCAGCGGGTCAGCGCCGTCGGCGGAAGCGATGAGCGCGGCCGCGGCGATCGCCGGCGCGGTGTTGCGGCCCACCGGCTCCAGCACGATGCGGGCCTGCGGCGCGCCGATCACGCGCAGTTGTTCGGCGACCAGGAAACGGTGTTCCTCGTTGGCGACCACCAGCGGCGCGGCGGACGACAGCGGCGCGACCCGGCGCCAGGTCGCCTGCAGCAGGGTGTCGTCGCCGACCAGCGGCAGGAACTGCTTGGGATACGCCTCGCGCGACAGCGGCCAGAGCCGGGTCCCCGACCCGCCCGAGAGCAATACCGGCTGGAGTTCGACCATGACGTCCTCCCTGAAGTGAGGCCGGCAGTTTACCCTGTCGCCCTTTCCGCACCGCCGCGCCCGCCCGCACATGACCGACACCGCACCCGTCCCCGATCCCCGCGCCGATGCGCGCCTGGCCTGGGCGCGCGCCGCCACCGGCGACGCCGCGCTGGCGCTCGAACGCGCCTCGATGGACGCCGGCTTCCGCAGCTACTGGCGCGGCGCGACCGCCGACGGCAGCCGGATCGTGATGGACTCGCCGCCGGACAAGGAGGACGTGCGGCCGTGGCTGCGGATGCGCGCGCTGCTCGAAGGCGGCGGCGTGCGCGTCCCCCGGGTGCTGGCGGAGGATGCCGATCGTGGCTTCCTGCTGCTGGAGGATCTCGGACGCGACACGTACCTGCACGCGATCGACGCCGACAACGCCGATGCGCTGTTCGACGCCGCGGTCGACCAGTTGCTGCGGCTGCAGGCGATCGCCCCGCCGGCCGACCTCCCGGCCTACGACGAAGCGCTGCTGGCGCGCGAGCTGCGGTTGTTCGACGAATGGTTCCTCGGCCGCCACCTCGGGGTCGCGCTCGACTGCGGGGACCTCGAGTCCATCGATCTCGTCTATCGCCGGCTGATCGACGCCGCGCTCGCGCAGCCGCAGGTGCTGGTCCATCGCGACTTCATGCCGCGCAATCTCATGCCCGCCGCCGACGGCCCCGCGGTGCTGGATTTCCAGGACGCGGTGCGCGGACCGATCGCCTACGACGCGCTGAGCCTGTTCAAGGACGCCTTCCTGAGCTGGCCCGAGGCGCGCGTCGACGGCTGGCTCGAGCGCTACCACGCACGGGCGCAGGCGGCCGGCCTGCCGGTGCCGCCGCTGGCGCGCTTCCGCCGCGATGCGGACTGGATTGGCGTGCAGCGTCACCTCAAGGTGATGGGCATCTTCGCGCGGTTGAACCACCGCGACGGCAAGCCGAAGTACCTCGCCGACGCGCCGCGCTTCCTCGCCTACCTCGACGCGGCGCTGCCGAAGTATCCGGAACTCGCGCCGCTGTCGGCGCTGCTGGATCGCCACGTGCGGCCCGCGCTGGGGTGATCGCGCGCCCACGCCGCACCGATGCGCGGATGAGCGGCCTGCGACGCCGGCGACGTGCCGAACGGCACAGTCCTTGCTTGATCGTTCGTGGCACAGTGCGCCGTACGCTCCAGGGGGGACGTCCATGAAGGCCCTGATCTTCGCCGCGGGTCTGGGCGAGCGCATGCGCCCGCTCACCGATACCGTGCCGAAGCCGCTGCTGCCGGCTGGCGGCAAACCGCTGATCGTCTGGCATCTCGAACGCCTGGCGGCGGCGGGCATCCGCGACATCGTGATCAACACCAGTTGGTTGGCGCGCAGCTTCCCGGACGCGCTGGGCGACGGCGAACCGTTCGGCGTTCGCATCGAATACACCTATGAAGGCCCCACGCCGCTGGAGACCGGCGGCGGCATGTGGCGCGCGCTGCCGCTGCTCGGCACCGAGCGGATCAGCGAAGAGCCCTTCCTCGCCGTCAACGGCGACATCTGGACCGACTACGACTTCGCCCGGCTGCCGCTGGCGCCCGAGGGCGACGCGCACCTGGTGATGGTCGACAATCCGGCCCACAACCCGGGCGGCGACTTCACCCTGTACGACGACGGCCGCCTGCGCAGCGAGCGCCCCGCGCCCGGCGACGGCGGCCAGCGCCTCACCTTCGCCGGCATCGGCGTGTACCGGCCCAGCCTGTTCGACGACTGGCGCCGCATCGTCGGCGACGCGCCCGGCGCGCGCGAGACGCCGCCGCGGTTCAAGCTCGCGCCACTGCTGCGTGCGGCGATGGGCTGCGATGCGGTCACCGGCGAACACCACCGCGGCCGCTGGACCGACGTCGGCACGCCGGAGCGGCTGGCGGAGCTGGATGGGGCATTGCGGTGCTCTGACGACTGATTTTTCCCAACACGAAGGAGCACGACCCGGCATGGCCAGACACAGGAGCACCTACGAATTCGAGAAGCGGGCGAGCAAACCAAAGAACTCCGTCGCACTCATGTACGACCTCGAAGGATTCTCGAAATTCTTCAACCAGCCCGACGTGCAGGATTACATCCCGTCCTTCCTCAACCATGTCAGCAACGCGGTTTCGGTCTGCCTGTACGGCGGGACTGCATACTGGATGGATGAAGATGAGCACCGGACGCTCAGCGCCTTGGATCTGCGCGTTTCCCACGAGAAATTCATGGGCGACGGCGCGCTTTACATACTGCTTCCGCCGACCGGGGAGACGGACTTCGATCAGAGGTCGCTGCAGATACTTTGCAATCGTCTTTGGAACCTCAAGAACAATTTCCCGAAGATCATTACCAAGGCCTTGGACGATGTGCCGGTGGTCGAGGTCCCGCAGCGGATACGCTTCGGGCTTTCGCGCGGCGCGGTCTACGAACTGAAGAAAAAGGACACCAGCGCCAGGGAATACATCGGCTTCTGCATCAACCAGGCGAGCCGGCTCCAGTCGTACTGCCCGGAACTCGGATTCATCGCGTCGGCGCGCCTTCGGATCAGCGAGAAGGAGCTCAAGGAACACGGCTACCGGAAAGTCGTCGCCACCAAAATCAAGGGCTTCCCGAACGAGCTGGTCGTCGTGGATGGCGAAGAATTCGATGAATTGGATGCCTCGGTGAAGGCAACCCTGTTCCAGACACTGTGACGCGCATTGTCCGACTGATCAGAGCACGCGGCGCAGGAACGGCACCGTCAGCCGCCGCTGCGCGGCCAGCGATTCGCGATCGAGGCGGTCGAACAGTTCGGTGAGACTGGCGAGGTCGCGATCGACGCGGCGCAGCAGCCAGTCGATCGCCGCATCGTCCAGTTGCAGGCCGCGACGCTGCGCGCGCAGGCGCAGCACGTCGGCGCGCCCGGCGTCGTCCAGCGGCTCGAGCGACAGCCGCACGCACTGCGACAGGCGCGAGCGCAGGTCCGGCAGGGTCAGCGGCAGCGCGTCCGGGGCGACGCGCGCGGCGTACAGCAGCCGGCGACCGGCGTCGCGGGCGCGGTTGTGGGCGTCGAACAGCGCGACCTCGTCCTCGCGCGCGCCGGCGACGGCATCGAGCCCGTCCAGCGCGAGCAGGTCCGCGTGCTCGAACGCCTCCAGCGCATCGCGCAGGCGCCCGGCCGCCGCGGCCAGCGGCAGGTAGGCGGTGCGCCGGCCGGCGGTCTCGGCTTCGGCGCAGGCGGCCAGCAGCAGGTGGGTCTTGCCGGTGCCGGGCGCGCCCGCGAGATACAGCGCCTCGCCGGCGCCCGCGTCGCCGCGGGCGAACGCGCGCAACTGCGCGAGCGCACCCGCGGGGGCGCCCACGAAGGTCTCGAAACGCTGGTCGGGCGGACAGCGCAGCGCCAGCGGCAACTGCGCGGCGCCGGCGGGCGACTGCGCGTTCACGCCGGGTCCGTCGGCTCCGCGGGGCCGGCGTCGCCGCCGCGCCCGGACACGCGGTGCGGCGCGTCGACGATGGCGATGTCCGGCGCCGCCGCGGGTGGCGCGCCGAGGTAGAAACGACTCTCGGTGTAGCGCGCATGGGCGTGGCGGATCAGCACGTTCGCCACCGAGGCCACCGGCAGCGCCAGCAGCATCCCGAGGAAGCCGAACAGGGTGCCGCCGGCCATCACCGCGAACACCACGGTCACCGGGCCGAGGCCGACGCGGTCGCCGACGAGCTTCGGCGTCAGCACGTAGCTCTCCAGCAACTGGCCGATGCCCCACACCGCCAGCACGCCGACCAGGTGCGGCCAGTCGCCGAACTGCACCAGCGCGGCGATGCTGCCGCCGAGCAGCACGGTCAGCGGGCCGATGTACGGGATGAAGGTGAGCAGGCCGGCGACCAGGCCGATGACCACGCCCACGTCGAGCCCGACCATCCACAGCCCGGCCGCGTAGAACAGGCCCATCGACAGCATCACCATGAACTGGCCGCGCAGGAAACTGCCGAGCACCGCGTCGGACTCGCGCGCTAGGGTCGCGACCGTGGCGATCCGCGCGCGCGGCACCAGCCCGGCGGCGCGCTGCACCAGCGTGTTCCAGTCGCGCAGGAAGAAGAAGGTCAGGAACGGGATCAGCACCAGGTTCGCGACCCAGCCCAGCACGGTGAAACCGGAATGGGTGATCACGCCCAGCACCTGGCTGGCGATGCCGCCCGCGCCCTGCCAGTTGCGCTTGATCATCTCGATCAGGTAGTCCGGATCGAGCCAGGTGGTCACGTTCAGGCCGGTCTTGGCCTGCACCCACGGCAGCGCGGTGTGCAGGAACCAGTCGAGGTAGGTCGGGACGTTGTCCCCCAGCACCTGCGCCTGGGTCTGGATCAGCGGCACCAGGCCCACGATCAGCAGCACCAGCGCCAGCACCATCGCGGTGAAGACCAGGCTGACCGCGGCGTTGCGCGACAGCCCGCGCGCCTGCAGCCGGACGACCACCGGGTCGCCCAGCCAGGCCAGCAGCAGCGCCGCCGCGAACGGGGTCAGGACCGGGGTCAGCGCCCACAGCAGCGCGCCGACGACCAGCAGCAGCAGGCCCCACTGCAGGCGCCGGAAGAACGTGGCGATGTCCTGCAGCGCCTGGCGCGCGTCGGGACGGCCCGGGGCGGGGGGCATCGGCGCGGGCGGCGGCGGAACGGGTGCCATGGCCGCCTCAGCGCAGGTCGAAGATCGGGACCACCGACTCGCCGCCGTCCGGCGTCGGCGCATCGTCGTCGTTCGAAGCGGACACCAGCACGCCGCGATCGGCGGTCATCCGGCGGAAGCCGGGCAGGCCGCTGATCAGGTCCAGGTCCAGCAGCAGGCCTTCGGCGGTGGCCCGCACCGGGCGCACCTTGCGCACCACCGCCAGCTCCTGGAGGTGGGCCATCAGGCGCACGTAGTCGTCGGCGCTGTCGATGCCGGTGACCATCACCCGGTAGGTGCCGGCCGGACCGGCGGCCGCGCCGCGGCGGGCGTAGCGCCTGATCAGCGCGTCGGCGGCGCCGTCCGCGCCGCCGGCCATGGCCGCGCGGGCGTCGGGATTCTCGGTCGACCAACTCGACAGGGCCTTGCCGTTGTCGACGAAGGTCCAGTCGGCCTTCCAGCCCGCGCCCTTGCGGTAGAGCTTGCCGATCAACTGCATCGGCGGGCTGTAGCGGGCCGAGACCCGGGCCACGGCGCCGGTGTCGCCGCGCCAGATCGCGCCGACCGCGGCCTGTTCGGCGGCATTGCCCGAGGGCAGGCCGAGGCGGTAGCCGCGTTCGATCGCCTTGTCGAGGATCGAGCGGGCGGCGTTGCTCTGGCCGACGCCGACCAGCCGCGGGCCCTTGCCGTCGTCGATGGCGAGCCACAGCACCGGCTTGGGCCGCGGCTGCGGCCAGATCGGCAGGCCGAGCAGGCCCACCAGGCCGTCGACCTTGCCCTGGTCGAAGCGCACCACCAGGGTGGTCTTGAACGACGGCGCGCCGTTGCGGCCGACGCCCTGGTCCTGGCGGTAGTCGAAGCCGTCGACGTAGTCCTTGGCCCGGCGCAGTTCCTGGCCGACGCCGGGGCGGCCGGTGGCGGCGCGGTCGCCGCTGATCTTCGCCAGCACCTGCGCCAGCGCCCGCGCGAAGCCGCGGTCCCGCTCGGTGTCGGTCTGGCTGTTGACCTGGACTTCGGCCTCGTAGACGCCGCTGGCGGAGGCGCGGTCGCCTTCCACCCGCTGGGCATGGGCGCCGGGGACGATCAGCGCCAGCCCGAGGCAGAGCCCCGCGACCCAACGCATCTTCCGCCAGTTCGATTGCCGCATCTTCGGTGTCCCGGACAGTGTGACCAAGGTCGGGCATGGTGCCACAACCCCCTCTTGCCGGGTAAGCGAAGGCGCGCGATCGCACCGCCGGATCGCACGTCCGCAGCCGGTCTCCCGCCGCGCCGGGCTACAATTCCGCCTTTCCGCGCGAGCAGCCCGCCGTGACCCAGACGCCCCCCGCCTCCACCGGAATGACCTACCGCGACGCCGGCGTCGACATCGACGCGGGCAACGACGTGGTCGAACGCATCAAGCCGCTGGTCCGGCGCAGCTTCCGCCCCGAGGTGATGGGCGGCCTCGGCGGCTTCGGCGCGCTGTTCGACCTCAGCGGCAAGTACCGCGAGCCGGTGCTGGTCTCCGGCACCGACGGCGTCGGCACCAAGCTGAAGCTGGCCCAGCAGTTGAACCGCCACGACACCATCGGCATCGACCTGGTCGCGATGTGCGTGAACGACGTGCTGGTGCAGGGCGCCGAACCGCTGTTCTTCCTCGACTACTTCGCCACCGGCAAGCTCGACGTCGACACCACGGTGGCCGTGGTCGGCGGCATCGCGAAGGGCTGCGAACTGTCCGGCTGCGCGCTGATCGGCGGCGAAACCGCCGAGATGCCCGACATGTACCCGCCGGGCGAATACGACCTCGCCGGCTTCTGCGTGGCCGCGGTCGAGAAGTCGAAGCTGCTCGACGGCGCGAAGGTGCGCGAGGGCGACGTGCTGATCGGCATCGCCTCCAGCGGCCCGCACTCCAACGGCTATTCGCTGATCCGGCGCATCTACGACCGCGCCGGCCGCCCGGCCGACCTCGACCTCGGCGGCGTCCGCCTGGTCGACGCGCTGATGGCGCCGACCCGGCTGTACGTGAAGCCGGTGCTGGAATTGCTCGGCGGCGCGCACGGCGAGGCCGTCCACGCGATGGCGCACATCACCGGCGGCGGCCTGACCGAGAACATCATCCGGGTGATCCCGGACGGCCTCGGGCTGTCGATCGACGCGTCGAGCTGGACCCTGCCGCCGGTGTTCGACTGGCTGCAGCGCGAGGGCAACGTCGCCCGCGGCGAAATGTGGCGCACCTTCAACTGCGGCATCGGCTTCGTGCTGGTCGCGCCGCAGGCCGCGGTCGGCGCGCTGGAAGGCGAACTCGACCGCCTCGCCCTGCCGCACTGGCGGATCGGCGAAGTCACCCGCACCGAAGCGAGCCGCGCCGGCGACGGCGAGCGGGTGCGGATCGGCTGACGGCGGCCATGAGCGTCCCCGCCCCGGCGACCGACGCCACGACACAGGATCTGGAACACCTGCGCCTGCTGTCGATCTTCCACTACATCGTCGCGGCGATGACCGGCCTGTTTTCGCTGTTTCCGGTGATCCACCTCGTCGTCGGCATCGCCATGATCACCGGCCACATCGACACGCCCGATCCGGAAGCCCGGTTCGCCGGGTGGTTCTTCGTGGCCTTCGCATCGGTGTTCATCGCCTGCGGCATGACCCTCGCCGGCTTCATCGCATACGCGGGACGCTGCCTGCAGCGGAGGCGCCGGCACATGCTGTGCCTGGTCGTGGCCGCACTGGCCTGCATGATCATGCCGTTCGGGACCGTGCTCGGCGTCTTCACGCTGGTCACGTTGACCAAACCCCAGGTGAAGGCGCTCTTCGCGGACGCGCCGGGGCGATGATCGTGGCCGGGCGCCGCCTCGCCGTCCTCGCCTCCGGCGCCGGCACCAACCTGCAGGCGCTGATCGACGCGATCGCCGCGGGCGACCTCGACGCCACGATCGTCGGCGTGTTCTCCGACAAGGCCGGCGCGACGGCGCTGCAGCGCGCGCGCGACGCCGGGATCGCGGCCGCCGCGCTGTCGCCGAAGGCGTTCGCCTCGCGCGAGGCGTTCGACGCGGCGTTCTTCGCCGCGGTCGATGCCGTCGCCCCGGACCTGATCGTCTGCGCCGGGTACATGCGGATCATCTCGGCCGGGGAGATCGAGCGCCGGCCGGATCGCATGATCAACCTGCATCCGTCGCTGCTGCCGGCGTTCAAGGGCCTGCACACCCACCGGCAGGCGCTGGCCGCGGGCGTCGCCGAACACGGCGCCAGCGTCCACGTGGTGACGCCCGGGCTCGACGACGGCCCGGTGATCGCCCAGGCGCGGGTGCCGGTGCTGCCCGGCGACGACGAGGCCGCCCTCGCCGCCCGGGTCCACGCGGTCGAGCATCCGCTGCTGGTCGAGAGCGTCCGCCTGCTGGCCTCGGGTCGGCTGCGGCTGTCGGGCGGCAGCATCTTCCTGAACGACGCGCCGCTCGCGGCCCCCCTTCAGCCGGCAGCCACCCCGCCCTCCGCATGATGCGGCCCGTCATGCGCCTGCCCATCGCCCTCGCCCTGCTCCTGTCGCTCGCCGCGCCGCTGGCGCCGGCGCAGTCGCCCGTGGCCTCGGGCGCGACAGGTGCAGGCGACGCCGCCGCGGTCAATCCGGTGCTGGCGCCGCGCCCCCTGTCGCCGTTCGTCGCCCGCTACGAGGCCGACTACCACGGCAAGCCGGCCGGCGACGCCACGCTCGCTCTGGTGCAGGCCTCCGCCCCGCGCTGGCGCGTCGACCTCGGCATCCACGGCCGCCGCGGCATGCTCGGCGTGCTCGGCCTGAACGTGCAGCAGAGCACCGTGTTCGACAGCGTCGACGGCGCCTACCGCCCGCTCAGCCAGAGCACGGTCCGCAAGGGCCTGTTCCTCGGCCGGTCGGCGACCGGCGCCTACGACTGGACCCGCGGCACCGCGCAGTGGACCGGCGACCTGAAGGATCGCCACAAGGCGCCGGTGGCGCTGCAGCCGGGCGACATGAGCGGCCTGCTGATCAACCTGGCCATCGTCCGCGATGCCCGCCCCGGCGCCCTCCTGCGTTATCGTTTCGTGGAGGGGGGCCGGGTCCGCGACCATGTCTACCGGGTCTCGGACACGCCGGAGACGGTGGCCGTCGGCGGCCTCGACTTCGCCGCGCTGCGCGTGGCCCGCACCAACGGTGGCGACGACGAAACCGTGGTCTGGGTCGCCGAGGGCGTACCGACGCCGGTCCGCATCCTCCAGCGCGAGGACGGCGAGGACGCCATCGACCTCCGGCTCATGGAATACCGCTGACGCCATCCCCATCTCCCCGCTTCCCCCGCCGGCCCCACGCCGGACCGATGCCCGAAGGAACGTCATGACCCCCACCCGCTTCCCCGTTCCGCTGCGCGGCCCGCTGTTCGCCGCCGCCCTCCTCGCCGCCACGGCGTCGCTGCCGGCGCACGCGCTTGAACCGTTCTCCGCCGATTACGAGGCCAGCTACATGGGCCTGTCGGCGAAGGGCCGGATGACCATCGAGCCGCAGGCCGGCAACCAGTGGAAGTACACCCTGAAGGTCAGCAACCAGGTCGCGCAGCTCACCCAGGTCACCGTGTTCGAGGACCGCAACGGCCAGTGGCGGCCGCTGTCGGGCACCGACGCCTCGCTGCTGCTGGTCAAGAAGATCCGCCGCAACGCCGTCTACGACTGGACCGCCGGCCAGGCACGCTGGAGCGGCGACGTCAAGCCCGAACGCGCCGGCCCGGTGGCCCTGCAGGCCGGCGACGTCGATGCGCTGCTGCTCAACCTCGCCCTCACCCGCGACGCCCTCGCCGGCAAGCCGCTGCGCTACCGCATGGTCGACGAGGGCCGCGCCAAGCCGATGCAGTTCACCATCGCAGGCAAGGACACCCTCACCATCGGCGGCAAGCCGCAGGCGGCGACCAAGCTGGTCAGCAGCAACGGCAACAAGCAGATGTTCGTCTGGGTGGTCGACGGCCTGGAACTGCCCGCGCGCATCCTCCAGCGCAAGGACGGCAAGGACGACATCGACCTGAAGATCACCTCGGTGCGGTGATCGCGGCACGGTAGAGCGGCCTTCAGGCCGCTGCTTTTCGGTATTCGGAAATGCAGCGGCCTGGTATCCAACAGCCGGATGGCGGGTCGGGCCGCTCTGACGGGAAATCGTCTCAGTCGATCCGCCGGATCTTCGCACCCAGGCCCGAGAGCTTTTCCTCGATCCGCTCGTAGCCGCGGTCGAGATGGTAGATGCGGTCGATCGTGGTCTCGCCGTCGGCGACGAGGCCGGCGAGGATCAGCGACGCCGAGGCGCGCAGGTCGGTCGCCATCACCGGCGCGCCGCCCAGTTGTTCGCGGCCGCGGACGATCGCGGTGTGGCCGTCGATGCGGATGTCGGCGCCCAGGCGCAGCAGCTCCTGCACGTGCATGAAGCGGTTCTCGAAGATCGTCTCGCTGATCACGCCGACGCCTTCCGCCACGCAATTCAGCGCCATGAACTGCGCCTGCATGTCGGTCGGGAAGCCCGGGTGCGGCGCGGTGGTGATGTCCACCGCCTTCGGCCGCCTGCCGTGCATGTCGAGGGTGATGGTGTCGGCGTCCTCGGCGATCTCGGCGCCGGCCTCGACCAGCTTGTCGATCACCGCGTCCAGCGTGTCCGGGCGCGCGCCGCGGCAGACGATGCGGCCGCCGGTCATCGCGGCGGCGACGAGGAAGGTGCCGGTCTCGATGCGGTCGGCGACCACGTCGTGGCGGCCGCCGTCGAGGCGTTCGACGCCGTGGATGGTGATCCGGTTGCTGCCCGCGCCCTCGATCTTCGCGCCCATCGCGACCAGGCATTCGGCCAGGTCGACGATCTCCGGCTCCATCGCCGCGTTCTCGAGCACGCTGGTACCCTCGGCGAGGGCCGCGGCCATCATCACGTTCTCGGTCGCGCCGACGCTGACCATGTCGAACACCACGCGGCCGCCCTTGAGGCGTTCGGCCCGGGCCTTGATGAAGCCGTGGTCGACGCTGACCTCCGCGCCCAGCGCCTGCATGCCCTTGATGTGCTGGTCGACCGGCCGCGAACCGATCGCGCAGCCGCCCGGCAGCGACACCTCGGCCGCGCCGTGCTTCGCCAGCAGCGGCCCCAGCACCAGCACCGAGGCGCGCATGGTTTTCACCAGCTCGTACGAAGCGACGTGGCTGTGGACGCTGCGCGCATCGACGCGCACGGTGCCGGCCTCGCGGTCGTGATCGACCTGCGCGCCGAGTTCGCGCAGCAGCTTGATCGTGGTGACGACGTCGTGCAGGTACGGCACGTTGCCGATCTCCACCGGCCCGTCGGCGAGCAGGGTCGCGCACAGGATCGGCAGGACGGCGTTCTTGGCGCCGGAGATGCGGACCTCGCCGCGAAGGGGCGTGCCGCCGGTGACGACGATTTTCTGCATGGTCGGAAGGAATCGGAGGAAGTGGCAGGGAAGCGACCGTCGCCGATCGCGGGATGAGGGCGTCGCCGGGGTCCGTCCCGCACCGCGTCCGCGGGCCGGCCTCAGCCGGCTTCTTCGGGGGTCAGCGTCCGCAGCGACAGCGCGTGGATCTCGTTGCCCATCAGGCTGCCCAGCGTGGCGTAGACCATGCGGTGGCGGGCCAGCGGCAGCTTGCCGCGGAAGTCCGCGCAGACCACCTGCGCCTCGAAATGCACGCCATCGTCGCCGAACACCTGCACCTGCGCGTCGGGGAGGCCCTGTTCGATGAGCTGGCGGATGGCGTCGGGAGTCATGTGGGGTCGTGGTCCGGGGGCGTCGGTGGGGCGTCGGCACGGGCCGATCGCGGGGTGGTTCGGGCGCGTCTCCCGCATTCATCGGCCGTCCGGGCAAACCTGAATGGCCGTGCGTAGAATGGGCCGCCCAGCTTAACGGAAAGCCGCCGGCTCCCCAATCCGGCTCCCCCATGGCGACCCCCCGCCCGACCGCCTCCGATCCGATCACCGACGCCGCGCTGGCCGCCAGCGGCCGGCGCGTGTTCGACGTGGAGCGCGAAGGCCTGGCGGCGGTGGCGGCGCGGATCGACGGGGACTTCTCCGCCGCCTGCCGGCTGATCCTCGAGTGCAGGGGCCGCGTGGTCTGCATGGGCATGGGCAAGTCCGGCCATGTCGCCCGCAAGATCGCCGCCACCCTCGCCTCCACCGGCACCCCCGCCTTCTACGTGCATCCGGGCGAAGCCGGCCACGGCGACCTGGGGATGATCACCGACCTCGACGTGGTGCTCGCCCTGTCCTACTCCGGCGAATCGGACGAGATCCTCACCGTCCTGCCGGTGCTCAAGCGCCAGGACAACCGCCTGATCGCGATGACCGGCCGCCCGCAGTCCACCCTCGCCCGCGAGGCCGACCTGCACCTGGACGTCAGCGTCCCGGCCGAAGCCTGCCCGCTGGCGCTGGCGCCGACCTCCAGCACCACCGCCTCGCTGGCGATGGGCGACGCGCTGGCGGTGGCGCTGCTGGAGGCCCGCGGCTTCACCTCCGAGGACTTCGCGCGCTCGCACCCGGCCGGCGCGCTCGGTCGCCGCCTGCTGCTGCACATCGCCGACGTGATGCACACCGGCGACGACATCCCGCGCGTCGGCCCCGACGCCACCCTCGGCGACGCGCTGCTGGAAATGAGCCGCAAGCGCCTGGGCATGACCGCGGTGGTCGACGACGACGGCCGCCTGCTCGGGCTCTACACCGACGGCGACCTGCGCCGCTCGCTGGCCGACCCGGCCAACGACGTGCGCGGCACCCGCATCGACCGGGTGATGACCCGCACCCCGGTCACCATCGACGCCGACGCCCTCGCGGTCGAGGCGGCGCAGCGCATGGAGGCGCACAAGATCAACGCCCTGCTGGTGATCGACGGCGAACGCCGCGTGGTCGGCGCGCTCAACATCCACGATCTGCTGCGCGCGCGGGTGGTCTGAGGATGGCGCCCGCCCTGCCGGCGCATCTCGCCGGTCTCGACGACGATCTGCTGGCGCGCGCGGCGCGGATCAGGCTGGCGTGCTTCGACGTCGACGGCACGCTGACCGACGGCCGCCTGTTCCTCGACGCCGAAGGCCGCGAACTGAAGGCCTTCCACGTCCACGACGGCCAGGGCCTGGTGCTGCTGCGCAAGGCCGGCATCGAGGTCGCGTTCGTCACCGCGCGCCGCAGCGAATCCGCCGCGCGCCGCGCGCAGGAGCTGGGCGTGCGCGCGCACATCGGCGTGCAGGACAAGCTCGCCTGCGTGCAGGCGCTGTGCGCCGAACTCGGCACCGGCATCGAGACAGTGAGTTTCATGGGCGACGACCTGCCCGACGTCGCGGTCATGCGCGCCTGCGGGCTGGCGGTGGCGCCCGCGGACGCGCACGCCTGCATGCGCTCGGTCGCGCACTGGCGGACCCGCGCCAACGCCGGCGCCGGCGCCGCGCGCGAACTGTGCGACCTGCTGCTGGCTGCGCAGGGCCGCTATCCCGACACCGCGCCGCCCGGCGCGACCGGAGGCCGCGCATGAACTGGCGGCCGCTCCTCGTCCTGGCGCTGGTCGTCGGCGCCGCGCTGGCCGGCTGGGCGCTGTGGACGCACCGCATGCCGGCGGCGCCGGTCGCCGCGGCGGGCGACCGTCCCGATTACCGGCTCGACGATTTCGAGCTGGTCTCGCTCGACCCCGCCGGCCGCGAATCCTTCACCCTTCGCGCCCCGACCCTGGTCCGCCGCCCCGGCGACCGCACGATGTCGCTGACGACCCCGGTGTTCTTCGTGCCCAACGGCGAAGGCAAGTACTGGGAAATCCGCAGCCGCAGCGGCTGGGTCAGCGCCGACCAGAGCGAGATCCGGCTGCAGGGCGAAGTCAAGGCGAACGGCCCGGCCGACGACGTGCGCCCGGTGACCATGAACACCGACCACCTCAGCGTCTACCCGCGGCAGAACCGCGCCAGCACGGATGCGGTCGTGACCATCGTCCAACCCGGTTCTATACTCCGCGGACGCGGCTTCGCGGTGTCCACGCTCACCAAACGCTACGTGCTCCGATCCGAGGTCCAGTCCACCCATGCGCCGAGCTCACACTGATTCCGCCGCCCCGCGAACGACGCCGGCCCTCGCCGCCGCGCTCGTCGTCGCGCTCGCATCGCTCGCCGTCGCCGGCGTCGCCGCCGCGCGCGATTCGGATCGCAACCAGAACATGAACATCCAGGCCGCGCACAGCGAAGGCAGCCTGGAGGACACCGGCGTCTACACCTTCACCGGCGCCGTGGTCATCACCCAGGGCACGATGGAAATCCATTCCGACCGCGCCGACATCCATCGCGCCGGCGGCGAGATCGCCAAGGCCGAACTCACCGGCAAGCCGGCCACGCTCAAGCAGCAGATGAACGACGGCAGTTGGATGAACGCCCGCGCCAACCGCATCGACTACGACACCCGCAACGACGTGATCGTGCTGATCGGCGACTACACCGTCACCACGCCGCGCGGCACCACCAGCGGCCAGCGCCTGACCTACGACCTCAAGAGCAGCCGGGTCGAGAGCGGCGGCGACAGCGGCCGGATCAGCATGACCTTCGTGCCGAAGACGGCGCAGGGCAACGGCGCGGACCCGAAGACGAACGCACCGAAGACGAACGCGCCCAAGCCGACCGCACCGAAACCGGCCGCGCCCGGGCCGTCCACCCAGGGCAAGCCCTGATGCTCGTCGCCGAAGGGCTGCGCAAGCGCTACAAGTCGCGCGAGGTCGTCCGCGATTTCGGCCTCAAACTCGAGGCCGGCGAAGTCGTCGGCCTGCTCGGCCCCAACGGCGCCGGCAAGACCACCTGCTTCTACATGATCGTCGGCCTGGTGCCGGCGGACGCCGGCCGCATCGTGCTCGACGGCCACGACATCACCGGCGAGCCGATGTACGTCCGCGCACGCCGCGGCGTCGGCTACCTGCCGCAGGAACCGTCCGTGTTCCGCAAGCTCAGCGTCGCCGACAACCTGCGGCTGGTGCTGGAACTGCGCCCCGACCTCGACGCCGACGGCCGCGAACGCGAACTGGCGTCGCTGCTGGAGGAGCTGCAGGTCGGCCACGTCGCCGAGCAGATCGGCGCCAGCCTCTCCGGCGGCGAGCGGCGGCGCGTCGAGATCGCCCGCGCGCTGGCCGCCAAGCCGCGGATGATGCTGCTCGACGAACCCTTCGCCGGCGTCGACCCGATCTCGGTCGGCGAGATCCAGCGCATCGTCCGCCACCTCAAGAACCGCGGCATCGGCGTGCTGATCACCGACCACAACGTCCGCGAGACGCTCGGCATCTGCGATCGCGCGTACATCCTCAGCGAAGGCGCGGTGCTCGCCCAGGGCGCGCCCGAGACCCTGCTCGCCAACCCCGAAGTGCGCCGGGTGTACCTGGGCGAATCCTTCCGGCTCTGATCGCGGCCAGCGATCGGGACCATCGATCGCAGGCCCCGCTCGGCGGCATCGGTCGGCTCCGCTGATCGAGGGTAACGATCGAGGGTAATGATCGCCGGCCACGATCGCAGGGCCGGGCCGCGCGACCGCCGCAGCCGTCGCCCGGCCGCGCTGTGGCGCACGTCGCGGAACCGGGGCGGCGTCTTTGCAAGAATCGCGCCAAGGGACGCCCGGAACGGCGCGCAAGGGCTAACATACGGACATGAAGCCACGCCTTCAGACATCGCTCGGTCAACAGCTCGTCCTGACGCCGCAGTTGCGCCAGGCCCTGCATCTGCTGCAGTTGTCGTCGCTGGAACTCGAGCAGGAGATCGCGATCGCGGTCGAGAGCAATCCGCTGCTGGACTGGGCCGAGGGCGACGGCGCCGAGGCGCCCGAAGGCATGCCCGAGCCGCCCGCGCCCGCCGAGGCCGCCCCCGCCGAGGAACCCGCGGCCGAAGCCGACGCTCCCGGCCTCGACGACGGCTGGGAACCGCCGGACACCTGGGGCGCCACCGGCGGCGGCGGCGAGGACGACGGGCTCGATCCCATGGACCGGCTGACCCGCACCGAATCGCTGCACGACCACCTGTCCTGGCAATTGCATCTCACCCGGCTGTCGCCGCAGGACCTGCGGATCGGCACCGCGATCGTCGACGCGATCGACGACGACGGCTACCTGCGCGAACCGCTGGCGGGCATCGCCGAGGCGCTGCTGCCCGACGTGCGCGTCGGCGAGGACGAGATCGCGACCGTCCTGCACCAGATCCAGCGCTTCGACCCGCCCGGCGTGGGCGCCCGCGACCTTCGCGAATGCCTGGCGCTGCAGTTGCACGCGCTGCCGGCCGACACGCCGTGCCGCGCGCAGGCGCTGCGCGTGGTCGAGGAGGCGCTGGAGCGGCTGCCGAAGCTCGGCGTCGACGGCCTCGCCGCCGAACTCGGCCTCAGCGCCGACGCCGCCGCCGGCGCGATGCAACTGGTGCGCTCGCTCGACCCGCGCCCCGGCTCGCAGCTCGGCGGGATGAGCGCCGACACCTACGTCACGCCCGACTGCGTGATCTGGCGCCACAACGGGATGTGGCGGGCCGCGCTCGCGGGCAGCAACACCCGGCTCACCATCCATCGCGGCTACGAAGGCATGATCCAGCACGCCAGCAGCAGCGACGCCAGCTACCTGCGCGGCCGCCTGCAGGAAGCGCGCTGGCTGCTCAAGCACCTGGAGGCCCGCGGCGACACCCTGCTGAAGGTCGTGCGCTGCCTGATCCGCCAGCAGTCCGGCTTCCTCGAATTCGGCGAACAGGCGCTGCGCCCGCTCACCCTGCGCGAAGTCGCGGCGGAAGTCGGCCTGCACGAATCGACGGTCTCGCGCGCGATCTCGCGCAAGTACGCGATGACCCCGCGCGGCACGCTGGCGCTGCGCAGCTTCTTCGCCTCGGGCATCGGCACCGAGGGCGGCGGCGAGGCCTCCAGCACCGCGATCCAGTCGATGATCCGGCGCCTGATCGACGAGGAGAACCCGCGCAAGCCGCTGTCCGACGCGAAGCTCGCCGACACCCTCAAGGCGTCCGGCGTCCCGGTGGCGCGGCGCACCGTGGCGAAGTACCGCGAGGCGATGAACATCCCGGCCTCGCACGAGCGCGTGCGCATGGCCTGAACGCGGCCCGCGGCGCTCTTGCGTCCTCGCCGCGCTCGGGTAACCTGTCGAAACGGCACATCGGATCGGACCGGCGCCGACGCGACTTGCACCTGCGCCGATCCGCCCCGATGTCCACCGGTGAGGCGTCCGCGACCGCCCGGTCGTACGCCCGCATCGCGCGCCCGCGGGCCGGGCCGACGCCGCGATGCGCGATACAGGCCCGGCACAACCAGAGGACATCGTCGATGCATATCGAAACCCACGGCCACCAGATCGAAGTCACCCCCGCGCTGCGCGATTACGTCGAAAGCAAGCTTTCGCGCCTCGGCCGGCATTTCGAGCATCCGATGGACGTCGTCCGCACCCAGTTGAGCATCAACAAACCGCATCACCGCGCCGAAGCCACCATCAACATCGCCGGCCGCACCCTGCACGCCGACGCCGACGCGCAGGACATGTACGCCGCCATCGACCTGCTCGCCGACAAGCTCGACCGCCTGCTGATCAAGCAGAAGGAAAAGATGGTCGACCACCACCGTGGGGAAAGCCTCGCGCGCGCCGCGGACTGAGTCCGTCCCTGCGCCCGGCGGCGCCCGCGCGCCGCCGGGCCGATCCCTGCCCACACCGTCTTCCGCATGAACGCCAGCATCAGCGCGCGCGATCTGTTCGATCAATTGCAGGAACGCCTCGCGCTGCGCTGGGTCGCCGGCCAGTCCGGCGACCAGCGCGTCCTCGAAGCCGTGGAGACGGTGGCCCGGCGGCCCTCGCTCGCCGGCTACCTCAACACCATCTATCCGAACAAGGTGCAGATCCTCGGCACCGAGGAGCTGTCCTGGCTCGACGCGCTCGACGCGCGCCAGCGCTGGGAGACGATCGAGAAGATCATGCAGTTCCGGCCGCTGGCGATGGTCATCAGCAAGGACCAGCCCTGCCCGGAGGACCTGCGCGCCGCCGCGGAGGAATCCGACACCCCGCTGTGGGCGTCGCCGCGACGCGGCCACGAGCTGTTCAACCACCTGCAGTACCACCTCGCGCGCAAGCTCGCGCCGCGGCTGACCGTGCACGGCGTGTTCATGGAGATCTACTCCATCGGCGTGCTGATCACCGGCGAGTCCGGCGCCGGCAAGAGCGAGCTCGCGCTGGAGCTGGTGACCCGCGGCCATCGCCTGGTCGCGGACGACGCGCCCGAATTCACCCAGATCGCGCCCGACGTGCTCGATGGCGCCTGCCCCGAGCTGCTGCAGGACCTGCTCGAAGTGCGCGGCCTGGGCGTGCTCAACGTGCGCCAGATGTTCGGCGACACCGCGGTGAAGCGGAACAAGTACCTGCGCCTGATCGTGCACCTCACGCGGCCGCACCTGGAGCCGCAGGCGACCGGCATGGAGCGGCTGATCGGCGATCTCGGCTCGCGCCGGCTGCTCGACCTCGACGTGCCGATGATCACCCTGCCGGTGATGCCCGGCCGCAACCTCGCGGTGCTGACCGAGGCCGCGGCGCGCGCGCACATCCTGCGGATCAAGGGCGTGGACCCGGCCGCGGCGTTCATGGCCCGGCATTCGCACTTCCTGGAGCGCGCCGAGTGACGCCGACCGCGCCCGCGCAGGCGTCGCGGCTGATCGTCGTCAGCGGCATGTCCGGCGGCGGCAAGTCGATCGCGCTGCACACCCTCGAAGACCTCGACTTCGACTGCGTCGACAACCTCCCGGCCGAACTGCTGCCGGACTTCGTGCGCAACGCGACCGGCAAGGGCGACCTGCCGCCGCGGCTCGCGGTCGGGATCGACGTGCGCAACCGCCAGACCGACCTGTCGCGGCTGCCGACCTGGCTGTCGCAGGCCGGCGCGCTCGGCCTGGACACCACGCTGGTGTTCTTCGACGCCGTCGACGACGTGCTGCTGCGGCGCTACGCCGAGACCCGTCGCCGGCATCCGCTGAGCCATCGCGGGCTGGCGCTGGCCGAGGCGATCGCGCAGGAACGCACCCTGCTGCGGCCGCTGCGCGCACTGGCCGACGTGGTCATCGACACCAGCGAGACCAACGTCCACCAGTTGCGGCGGCGGGTCATCACCGAGCTCGGCCTCGGCGACGACCGCACCGTGTCGCTGCTGTTCGAGTCCTTCGCGTACCGTCGCGGGGTGCCGGCCGACGCCGACTTCGTGTTCGACGCGCGCAGCCTGCCCAACCCGCACTGGGACGCGCGGCTGCGCCCGCTCTCGGGCCGCGACCGCGCGATCCGCGAATACCTCGACGGGCAGGACGACGCGCGCGAGTACGTGCGCCAGGTCGCCGGGTTCCTCGACCACTGGCTGCCGAAGATGCAGGGCGACACCCGCAGCTACATCACGATCGCGTTCGGCTGCACCGGCGGCCGCCATCGCTCGGTCTACCTCGCCGAAACCCTGGCCGCGCACGCGCGCGCCAAGGGCTGGCGCGAAGTCGCGACCTTCCACCGCGAACTGGAGTGACGCTCAGCCCGCGCGGAGGCGGGCCTGCAGATTCTCCACCGCCTGCCGCCACGCATCGGCGTCGTCGCTGTCTTCCCACAGTTCGCGCAGTTCGGAATCCGCGCCCAGCACCCGCGCGACCGCGCGCTGCGCCTTGTCCAGCAGCGCCGGCGACGGTGCCCCGGGATGGGCCGCGACCCAGGCATCGACCGCCTCGGTGTACGCGTTGCGCACGCCGCCGCGACCGCGCAGCCGCGCCAGCGTCTCCGCGGCGGCCAGCGCCTCCTCGGCCTCGGGCGCTTCGAGGTAGTCGTCGCCGGCGTCGAGCACGGCGTCGAGCGTGCGTTCGATCAGGCCATGGTCGCGCGCGTCCTTGAGCCCGTACGCCCAGTCGCAGGCGGTGTCGTTGTCGAAAATGCCGGTGTCCCAGGCGCCCATGCGCGTCTCCTCGTGGTCGTTCGCGACGATCAGTCGTCCGCCCGGCGCAGCGACCAGAACGGGATGTCCCGGCGCAGCCGGAACCCCATGCGTTCGTAGAGCGCCTTCGCCCGCGGATTGCCGTGGCTCACGTGCAGGAACGGCACGAGGCCCGCGGCGAGCAGATCATTGCACAGCCAGGCGGTGAGCCGGCGGGCGTAGCCGCGGCCGGTGAAGTCCGGGTGGGTGCAGATCGCGCTGACTTCCCGGAAGCGCTCGGTGCCCAGCCGCTCCCCCACCATCGCCGCGAGCCGGCCCTCGACGTACACCCCGAAGTAGCGGCCCATCGCCATGGTCCGTTCGCGGAAATAGTGCGGGTAGACCCGCGCGGTCAACGCGAGCACGTCGGCGCGGTGCGTGTCGTCCAGCGCCACGAGGTCGGGACCGTCCTCCAGTGGGATCGGCGCGGTGCGGACCATCTGCGCGAGTTCGCCGAGCGGCTCGAGCCGCCAGCCCGCGGGCGCGCGCGGGGCGACCCCGAGCAGATAGAGCGACTCGCCCGGCGCGACCAGGCGCGCGAACGCTGCGCCTGTATCGACATCGGCATGCGCGACCCCGAGGAACGGCGCGTGCGACGCCGGATAGCGCGCCGTCTCGCCGACGACCTGCGCGAGATCGGCGTGGCGGCTGCGCAACGACGACCAGAACGGGTTGTCGAGATCGGCGAACGCGGTCGGGGACGAAGCGGCGGACATGGCCGCAGCATAGCCGGCCGGATCGCGATCGACGCGGCCGCCGCGGCGCGCGCGCCGTGCCAGACGCGCGCCGTGCAAGAATCGCGCCCTCCCGATGCGTAGCGCGAATCGATGACCTCGGACACTCCCGCCAGCCCTGCCGTCCCCGCCGACCTCGCCGCTCCGGCGACACTGCGCGCCGCCTTCAATCCGCTGCTGCGGCCCTATCTGGTGGTCTACGTCGCCTGGTGCCTGCTGGTCACCGTCGTGTTCAGCCCGCTGACGGTGGTGTGGCTGCTCGGCATCGGCCAGTGGTGGGCCCGCCACTATTTCGAGCGGCTGACGTGCGAACTGGACGATCGCGTGCTCAACTTCCGCAAGGGCATCCTGTTCCAGGTCGAGAAGACCATTCCGCTGGAGAACATCCAGGACGTGACCTTCATCGAAGGACCGCTGCTGCGTCGCTTCCACCTGACCGTGCTGCGCATCGAAACCGCCGGGCAGAGCCAGGGCCAGGCCCACAACATGCAGTTGGCCGGGATCATCGACGCCGACCGGCTACGCGCGGAGATCCTGCTCCGGCGCGATCGCCTGCGCCGCGAACTGGCCGGGGCCCGCGCCGACCACGACGCCGCGCAGTTGGCGGCGCTGCACGCGATCCGCGACCGTCTCGACGACATCGCCGCGCTGCTGCGGCGCGAACGCGGCTGAGCCGGCCTCACGCACCGTCGCGCACCAGCGCGACAATCGCTTCGGTGCGGTCCAGTCGCACCTCGGCCTGCGCGTAACCGGCGACCTCGACCCGCACCGACGGCACGGTCGCGCCGTCGAGCACGAGGCGGCCGTCGCCGTCGGCGACCAGCGTCAGCGGCGGCGCGCCGCGCAGCGGCGCGATCACCGCGACCGGCGCGCCGGCCAGCGGCCGACCGTCCGCGAGCAGGCGCAGGACGACCCGATGCCCGGCCGTCGTGTCGATGCGGGTGCGATAGCGCGAGGCGTCGGCGCGGACCTCGACCGCCGGACTCGTCGCCACCCGCCACGGCGCCAGCAGCGCGGCGACGCGCACCGGGCCGTCGCGATCCAGCGAGACCGCCATGCCGCCGACGCGCGGCCGGAACGCATCGGCGGCGGCATCGCGCCAGGCGCCGTCCTCGCGTCGCTGCAGCACGAACACCGGGAACGGCGATCCCGCGCGCGGCGCCCGCGACACCTCGACGCCGGGCACGTCCACCTGCAGCCAGCGCAGCGGCGCGAGCGCGACCGTCCGCTCGACCGTGGCCGGCGGCGCGTCGCCCAGCTCGACCGCCAGCGGCACGCGCTCGGGCCAGTCGGGCAGCGCGTCGATCAGGAACGAGGACGCGGCCGGCGGCGGGAACAGCGCCTGCAGCGACAGCGGCGCCGAAGCGTCGATACCGGCGATGCGCACGACGCCGCGCGCATCGGGTCGGAACCGGCGTTCGCCCCGCGGCGACGCCCAGGCCACGGTCGGCACGGTCAGCGGCACGCCGCTGCCGCGTTCGACCAGCCGCAGCAGCAGCGTCGTCGACAGCGACGACCCGAGCTCGGTCGCGCCGGGATCGAACGCGAAGTCGGTATAGCGGCCGGCGGACAGGCGCACCCGACGGCGTTCGCTTTCGACGCCGTCGATCACCGCGACCACGTCGAGCTCGCCCGGCGGCAGCGGCGCGAGGACGACCTCGCCCGCGTGGTCGGGATCGATCGGCAGCGCGGTATCGTCGTAGGCATCGAGCAGCGCCGGCGCTTCGCGGCGGATCAACGCCTGCCATGCGGTCTCGTCGGCGCCGCCTTCGACGCGCCGCAGGAGCAGGCCCGCGCGCGCCGCCGTCGGCGCACGCACGCGCAGCCCCGCGGCCACGCGCGGACGCAGGCCGGCGGGCGCATCCCCGCGCGCGAACCGCGCCTCGTAGAAGCGCAGGCCGTCGCCGGCGCGCGCCTGCAGCACGTAGCGGTCGGCGGCCGGGAGATCGAGCGGACCAACCTCGACGCTGCCGTCGGCCAGCGGCGTCGCCGGCGCGTTCGTCCAGCGCGTCACCTGCGCGAGGTCGTGGAGATCGCCAGGCCCCGCACCTTGCCGACCGCCGCGCTCCCAGGCGCGGTATGCGGCACGGTCGTCGGGCGGGACGTTCGCCAGGCCGATCCGCACCGAAGCCGGGTCGGCGGCGACGCCGGCATCCGGCAGCAGGCGGATGCGCAGGCCGGCGACGCCGCCCTCGCCCGCCCCGTCGCGCGCCGCGCCAGCGGCTTCCGCGGGCGCCTGTGCGGGATCGCGATGCGCCCCGCGCCACCAGAGCGCCGACAGCAGCACGGCGCCGAGCGCGAGGCCGGCGCCGATCCGCACCGCGAGCCGGAGACGGCCGCGCATCCCGACTCAGTCGGTGTCGGCGGTGGAATACAACTGCAGATAGACCGGCGCGTGGTCGGACACGCCGTTGCGGAACGCGCACATGTCGGCGATGTAGTCGCGACCCGAGGTCGAGTACTCGGTGACGTAGCTGGCCTGCATCCAGAAATGGTCGTAGGCGCTGGCGAAGGCGCAATTGGTGTTGATCGAGGTCAGTTCGTTGACCCGGTAACCGACCACCGGCGACAGCGCGGTGAGGCCCGACCACCACGTCGAAGTCGCTTCGCGATTGTTGTCGCCGACCATGATCACGTCCTGGTCGCTGCTGCTCGCGTCCTGCACCGACCGGAACACGCCGGCGATCGCCGCGATCTCGGCCTGGCGCTCCGCGGTGGTGCCGAAGACCGTATGCCAGTTGATGAAGGTGTAGTCGGCGCCGGTCTGGATGTGCCGGACCTTGACGATCTGCGGTTCGCGCTCGAACACGTCGCCGGCGTCGGCCCACACCGAGGACGACAGCACCTGCACCCGGTCGGTGCGGAAGAACACCGCGTAGCGCTCCTTGTAGCTGCTGCGGCCGATGGCGTCGGTGACGCGGTAGTCCCAGGCGTAGCCGCTGACGCGGTTGAGCGCGGCCACCACGTTCTCGGGCGTGTCGGCGTACATCACTTCCTGCGCGAACACCAGGTCGGCGCCGTTGGGCGATGTCGCGTTGGCGCCGTAGTTGTTCCAGATCTGGCGGGCATAGGCATCCCAGTCCTGCTGGCCGTTCCAGCCGGCGTGCAGCATGTTCCAAGAGACCACGCGGAGGTACGACTGTGCGGAGGCCTGCGCCGCGAAGGCGAACAGGCACACGGCGAACAGGCGCGCGAGGAACCCGGCGAGACCACGATGAGCCATGACGCCTCCGAAGGCGGGCGATGCGAGTGGACGGGATGCAGCGCGGCGCAGTCTCCGCGCGCGATGTGTCCGTCGTGTGTCGCCCCGGTGTCAGCCTTCCCGGCGGTTTTTTCCGCCGCGCACGGGCGGACCCGGCCCGAGGCCCATCGCGTCGTGTTCGCACTTCCCTCGTCGGCGCCGGCGCTTCGGCGATCGACGCGCCGAGGCCGGCGCCGCGGTCAATCGATCCGGTACACCCGCGGCTTCGGCAGGTCGGCGTCGATCTGCAGGAACCAGCGCCCGGCGACGCCCGGCACCAGCAGCACCTCGGGGTCGCGCAGCGGCGTGCGCAGGGTCAGGCTGCCCTTGAGGATCTTCCACTGCTGGCCGTTGTCGAGCACGAACACGTCGCCCGGCCCCCAGCCGGCGATCTCGCCGGCGATGCGCGCCTTGATCGGTCCTTCGGCGAGTCCCGCGAACCGGGCCGGTCCGCGCGACGGCCGGGCGTCGGCCTCCGCAGCCTGGCGGCGCTGCGCCGCCGCCTCGATCTCGGCCTCGGCCCGCGCCTGCGCGCGCGCGTCCTCGACGGCCTGCCCCTGCGATTCGCGCAGCAGGCGGTTGAGCAGCGCCAGTTGTTCCGCCGACAGCGTGTCCAGGCCGGTGGCGTGGCGCTGCTCGGGCGTCAGCCGCCGCTCGATCTCGACGTAGGACGCGGCCGGCGGCTCGGCCGCGACCGCCGGGACGGCCGCGAGCAGGCACCACAGCGAACAGCACAGGACGATCAGGCGCATGGCCGGTTTCCGGGACGGGCGACGGGGCTGGACAGAATGCTGCAGGCAAATGACAGCCGCATGTCCGCCGGCGGCGGGCGGCGGGCGGCGGGCGGCGCGGACGACGATCCTGCGGCGCGGGCCCGGCCGCGGGTGATGGCGATGCGGGAGGGTGGACGACGGGCCTTCTGCGGCCCCACGCCTGCATCAACGAGGAACCGTCCGCGATCCGGACATCGCTGAACGCGCGCTTTCCCCGGCGGTTTCGCGCATCGCGCGCGATGTCCTGACCCGCGGGGCTTCGGCGTTCACCCATGCAGCCGGCGATGACGCCGGTTCCTTCCGACAACCCACAGGATTCCCATGCACAAGCGTCTCGCCCTGCTCATCGCCGCGTCCGTCCTCAGCCCCGCCGCCTTCGCCGCCGACTGGACCGGCTGGTACGTCGGCGCCGATGTCGGCCATGCCAACGGCGACTCGCGCGCCCGCGTCGCCCTCGGCGACAGTTGGCTGACCGAATCGACCAGCCTGCAGACCCACGTGAGCGACCAGTGGTCGAACGACCTGAGCCCGTCCGGCAGCGCCTACGGCCTCCACGTCGGCTACAACCACCAGTTCGAAAGCGGCTTCATGCTCGGCGGCGAGTTCGAATACGGCAACCTCAACCTCGACGACCGCAAGTTCATCGCCGGCGCCTCCAATCCCTTCAGCAGCGGCGAAGGCGCCCTGTCCTACGACACCGAAAACCGCATCGAGGCCAATCGCCAGTACAGCCTGCGCGCGAAGGTCGGCTACGCCAACGGCCCGCACTTCGGCTACCTCACCGCCGGCCCCACCCGCGTGGACGCCGACCTGACCGCGGAAATCCTCAGCACCGGCGACTACCACAAGCGCGCCCGCAAGTCGGAAAACCTCAGCGGCATCCAGTGGGGCGTCGGCTACGAGTACGGCTTCAACCCGCACTGGACCGGCCGCATCGAATACCTGCGCTCCGACCTGGGCAAGGTGCACTACGACACCGCCTACGTCGCCGGCAGCACGTTCACCGACCCGGTCTACACCGAACGCTTCTCGCAGGACCTGGAATTCGACACCGTGCGGATCGGCGTGAACTACCGTTTCTGAACGCACCCGGCGCCACCTGCCCGCGGCGCGCCGCCGCGGGCAGCCACCCGGGAAACGCCTGAACGCCCCGCGGCGTGCATCGCCCGGGGCCGCATGGTACGGTGCCGCCGGCGTCCCGCTCCGGTCGACCCGAGACAAGGACATGTTGAAACCCCACGCCCCCGCTTCCCCGTCGCCGCCGTCCGCTCCGCATCCCGTGCCCGGGACGCCGCGGACCTTCGGCGCGCGCGGCGTGTTCGCCACGCTCGCGCTTTCCCTCTCCCTCTCGCTTTCGGCCTGCGCTATGGAACAGACCCCACGATTCGACTCCGACGCCTGGAAGGCGCAACGCGGCGTCGCCGCCAAGGACAACACCCGCGGCGGCATGCTCGCGGCGATGGAAGCCGTCGTCCAGCCGGGCATGTCCCGCGACGCCGTGCTCGCCCTGCTCGGCGAACCCGACACCCGCGATGCCGAGACCGGCATCGACACCTACGAACTCGGCGTCGCCAAATTCGGCGTCGACGAGGAGTACTACGAGATCCGCTACCGCGACGGCAAGGTGGAATCCCGCCAGTGGCAACGCCGCTGACGGGCCTGCGCCCAGCCCGAACAGACAAGCCGCGAACGCATCCAGGAACAGGAGCCTCACCCCATGGCCAGGCCTGATCTCAACACGATCCGCACCCAGTACCAGGTCGCGGACGACACCATGATCGATTACCACCCGCGCGCGTTCGGCGCGATCGACATCCCGTTCACCAGCGCGGTCAGGATGACGAAGACCGAGGGCGAACTGCTCGACAAGCTCACCTTCGACCGCGGCCTCAACGGGCTGATGCAGATGAGCGACATCAAGGACCGCGCGTTCTCCGAAGGCGAACGCCGGTTCCCGGACAATCCGCTGCCCGCGGGCATCCCCGCCAGCCGCGAGCGCGAATGGCAGGGCAACGACGGCCACCGCGACGCGTTCCGCCACGCCTACTGGAACGCGCTGATGACCCAGCAGTTCGGCGAACAGTGGACGCGCGCGTTCGCCACCGCCCACGAGGGCGGGCCGGGCAATCCCGCCAACCGCGAGGCGATGGATCTCTACAACAACGAGATCGGCCGTTCGATCGGCGCCGCCAACCGCAACGCCACGCCCGACCAGCTCGCCAACCTCGTCGAGCAGGCGCTCAACCAGGGCAAGCTGGTGGTGATCGACAACGGCGGCAACCTGGAGTGGAGCGACCGCGTCGTGCGCGGCCACCATGGCCTCGCGCCGTCGGGCGCGATCGCGCCGGCGATCAACACCCCCGGCGTGGTCTCCACCGACAACAGCGTCAGCCAGGCGACCCCGCCGGTCACGCCCGGGCAGCCGGAGACGCGGCTGGCGGCGGCCGATCCCGCGGTCGAACGCATGCAGCAGGACCCGAAGTACGGCCAGGTGGTCGCGGCGATGGCGGCGAAGGGACTGGAAGGCGACGCGCTCGCGGCCAACGTCTACGCCGCGGTGCAGCGCGAAGGCCTCGGCGGCGTCACCGGCATCGAGATCGGCAAGCCGATCACCGACGCCAACGGCAATCCGGACCGCACCCTGTTCGTGTTCGACGGCACCCAGGGCGCGCTCGGGCCGAACCACGCCCGCCTGAGCGAGAACGAGGCCCGCGCCACCCCGGTGCAGATGGCCGCCGAACAGGCCGTCGCCCAGCAGACGCCCACGCAGGACACGCCGCAGAAGCCGTTTTCGATGACGGCGTGATCGACCGACCGTGCCGCGACGCCCGGCGCAGCCTGGGCGTCGCGGCATGCGAGAGGGTGTCCGCCCGACGCTGCGCGCGTCTCAGGCCACGTGCACCGGACCGAACCACCACTCGACGATGTAGTGCCAACGACAGACCGCGATCGCCAGCAGGCACGACAGGGGTGGAAGCGTCATCAGCCGGCGGTCGAGCGCGCCGAGAGTCGCGCGAAACGACCAGGCCAACAGCACGCAGTGCGCAGACCAGATCGCGAGGATGAGGATTCCCCCCATCGCCCAGACGTGACCCACGGCATGCGGCACGAACAGCGGATAGGTCGCCGATTCGCGAATCACCAGGCCGGCATAGAGGGAAGCGCCGGCGACATTGGCGCGAAGCCCAAGCAATGCGAGCCGCTGGCGCACAGCGCCGACGCCACCCGCGACAAAGCCGTCAGTGGAAGTCCCGGCCACCGACGAGCGCGCTGACCGCATGCAGCCATGCCTGGAACGAGGTATCGGCAGACGACGCCCCGGGCGACGACACACTGCCACCCGGCCATGCGTTGTAGCCGCCACTCTTCAGCGACTGGCCGTCGACCTCGATCTCGAACGACCAACTCGTGCCGTCGTGAACGCTCGCGTCGACGTAGTTCGGCTTCCAGCGCCACGCACCGATGGCGTCCAGTTCATTGCATAACCTCTGCCATGCAGCCGGCGCGACCTTCACGGTCTCGCGCGTGGTCCCCGCATCGTCGGAGACGAACGTCCTCGGATTGCTCGCGTAGCGGAGATCGCCCTCCGACGTGAGCTCCACCGCGAACGACGGCCCGAAGAACCCCCCGATGGAGGCCTTGAATGACGTCGGTCGGTCGCAGGCCATGGCCGGCAGGGCCACCAGCCACCACGCCAACACCATCCCCATGCCGCGCATGCGCACCCCCGTGTTTCCCGTCCGGACGTGAAGCGTAGCGCAGCGGGATGGAAGCGTCATCGCCGGCGCGACGGCGAGCATTCGCTTCCGATCGCCGCATGTCGATCGAGGCCACGGATCACCCGCCGGCCGGCGGCTCCCACAGTTCGACCTTGTTGCCTTCCGGGTCGACGACCCAGCCGAACTTGCCGTATTCCGACTCGTCGACCTTGTCGAGCACGTCGCAGCCTTCCTCGCGCAGCGCGGCGAGCAGCGCATGCAGGTCGGCGACGCGGTAGTTCACCATGAACGATGCGCCGCCGGTATCCGCATCGGCGGAAAAGATCGACCACGCGGTCGTGCCGCCCACCGGCGCGCCGTCGGCGTCGGTCCAGCGGAAGGCGGCGCCGCCCCAGGGCTGCACGTCGATCCCGAGGCGGTCGCGGTACCAGGCCTGCAGCGCCTTCGGATCGCGCGCCTTGAAGAAAATGCCGCCGATGCCGGTCACGCGGGTCATGGATGCCTCGCTCGGGAAATGGAGACGGCGAGTGTATCGCTGCAGGGCCGCGATCGGCGGTCGAGGCGAACGGCCTCTGGACGGAAAGCCCATCCCGCGCTGCTCCTCCCTAACCGCGCTTCTTCGCGACCACGAAATATTCCGGCAGCGACGACATCCGCTCCACGGCGACGATCTCCAGTCCGCCGTCGGCGATCCACGCCGTCAGCTCGCGCTTCGCGAAGAACCGCGTGGGCGGCATGACCTGCAGTTTCGTCAGCAGCCGCGTGAGCCCGCTCACGACGGTCGTGCGCTCGGCCAGGCAGGCGGTCGAGGACAGGAACAGCCCGCCCGGCGCCAGCAGCGCCTCGACCGTCCGGGCCACGGCCGGAATGTCGTCGATGTAGTGCAGGACGTTGAACGCGGTCACCGCGGTGAAGCGCGCCTCGCGGGACGCCAGCGCGTCGATGTCGCCGGCGACGAAGTCGATATTCCCGGCGCCCGACCGGCGCGCGGTTTCCCGCGCCGCCTCGATCATGCCCGGCGACGCATCCAGCGCGGTCACCGACGCCACCCGCGCGGCGATCGCGACGGTCACGTCCCCGGGGCCGCAGCCCACGTCGATCACGACGCTTTCGGGCGACAGATGCCTGCCCGCGGTCGCGACGACCCTGCGCGGGACCCGGCCCAGCCGCTTCGGGGCATGGGACATGCCGGCGACCCAGTCCCAGAAATGCTGCGCTTTCCGATCCATGCGACACCGCCTCCCTCGTGGTCCGGCTTCAGGCTACCCGGCGTTCGCTGAACGCCCCGCGCGGCCGCCGACCGGCGGAAGGCGCCCGGCGCGCTGCGCCCGCGCGGGATACCGACGATGCCGGTCGGCCGCCCGGCGATCATGCCCTCCGGGTCTTACGAGAAATGCCACTCGCCGGTGCCAAAGCGGTCCACGAGCACCAGCGCGAGGTAGATCGCCAGATAGATCCCGTAGACCTTGCCGACGTGCGGCAGGTACAGCCCGGACGGCTTGGCCCGGAATGTCGTGGCGCTGTACATGCCCAGCAGCCGGCTGTCGTGGGATCCGGGCCAGATCCGCCAGGTGCCGAGCGGTACGAGCGGGAACACCAGGCAGAACCACTTGGTGGACAAGTAGGAGCCGTCCTTGTGGATCTCCGAACAACCATGGAAACGGGTGCCGATGCCGTTGAAGGTGGACATGGGGTGCGATGCGCCGTGCGGGGTGCGCAGGATGGCATGGAAGAGGAGCGGCGGGTGCGAGGAGCATGGGCAAGTGCGGACCCGCGCCCGGGTGTTCGGTGAGGACCGACCTTGGTTCGTCCCGGGTGCGCGCTTTGCGCTTACCCGGGCTACATGCCACTTGCTGACTGCGTGCTTTCGGATAGATGCATGGTCAAAGGCTGGCCAAGTACTTTCGCAACGGATCAGACGCGATCAATGCCCTTCTGCCCATCGTTTCCTCGCTTTCTCCAGACTTTGCGATGACCAGCAATTCTTCGACCGGCGCTACAAGTTTGCCGTAATGGAGGGTGTCACGCATGGCCTCCGATGTGGCCAGCAGGAGCGCCCAAAGATCAACAACCCTCAATTTCTGGTCGTAAAGCCCGTCCAGAGCATCCAAGGCATTATCCAGCAGTTGCATTTCCATGGATTTCATTTGCTTGGCTCGAGATCTCATGCCTGAATTGAATGCACCGCAGCAAGGCCTGCTGCGCAAGCGTAGCCCGGGTAAGTCCGAAGGCCGCACCCGGGATTTTAGCGAGGACCGCCGTTGATTCATCCCGGGTGCGCGCTTTGCGCTAACCCGAGCTACTTGCTCACCTCAGGGACGTAACGCTTGAGTTAAGCCGCCCGCAGCGGGGCGGCGACTGCGTGCTAGCGTAGCGTAAAGCACGCTGGCGCTACCACGATGCAGGGCCGGCTTGAACGAATTGTTAGGCCGCGGTGAGACCTGCAATTTTAAGTGTCTGCAATAGCTCATGCGCTATCTGGAGGACGCTATACAGCTCAATGTCTGTAATCTGGTGTTGCTTCTCAGCACTAGAGAATTCCCAGCCGACACTGTTCCCTCGTGTAAGCGCTGCATAGGCAGGATCAAGATTGGGATCCACGTGAGCACCGCCATCCTTGTTTGCAAGTGCGAGAACTAAGTCCTTTCGCGTGAAATTCCCGCCAGATTTATCAGCAATAATTAACTCGCCCCACCAATCGTCGAAGTTGGCGGGGGGCCTGGAGTCTGGGCGCTTATCCAGTGGCGCCCAATACGACGCGCCTTGTGGGCCAAACATTAGTCCAACAAGGCCGTGGTGTGCGAGGAGGTTTTCAGCGTCGTATGGGATCGCGGTATTTATATAGTTCAATTGGCTTTTCAGTCCTAGAAGCCCTAGAAGCGACTTTGATTTAGATGTGTCATGAAGTAGTACACGAAGTGTTGTAGCGAGGCGCTTTGCCTCTGCAATCAAGCCTGCGTCAAACTCTCTGCATGAGGCTAAGAGAAAGCCAACATTTTCATGCAGGTGGCGCTTAAGCTCGTCGGTGGTCTGAGGAATTTTTGACATTTAGTCTGCCGCCTAACTTACGGTTAGCTTCCAAAGTGGGGGCATAACCCCGATTCCGGGACGCTCCAACCAACCCGTCAAAGCCATCGCCATTAGCAAAATCAATGGCCCATGCAGGGCGTTGTCCAAGAACACGGTGGAATATTGAAGGTGTCATACGATCCGGACACCGGATAACACCCGAATATCGGTGTTATCCGGTCGCGTGGTCCGTTTCAGATCATCGGCAACTTCAACCCCTGCTCCCGCGCGCACTGCTTCGCGATCTCGTAACCCGCGTCGGCGTGGCGCATGACGCCGGTGCCGGGGTCGTTCCAGAGGACGCGGGCGATGCGCTTGTCGGCGGCTTCGCTGCCGTCGCAGACGATGACGACGCCGCTGTGCTGGCTGAAACCCATGCCGACGCCGCCGCCGTGATGCAGGCTGACCCAGGTCGCGCCGCCGGCGACGTTGAGCATCGCGTTGAGCAGCGGCCAATCGCTGACCGCGTCGCTGCCGTCCTGCATCGCTTCGGTCTCGCGGTTGGGCGAGGCGACGCTGCCGCTGTCGAGGTGGTCGCGGCCGATCACGATCGGCGCCTTCAGTTCGCCGTTGCGCACCATCTCGTTGAACGCGAGGCCGAGCTTGTGGCGCAGGCCCAGGCCCACCCAGCAGATGCGCGCGGGCAGGCCCTGCACGCTGATGCGCTCCTTCGCCATGTCGAGCCAGCGATGCAGGTGCGCGTCGTCGGGAATGAGTTCCTTGACCTTGGCGTCGGTCCTGGCGATGTCCTCGGGATCGCCGCTGAGCGCGACCCAGCGGAACGGGCCGATGCCGCGGCAGAACAGCGGGCGCACGTAGGCCGGGACGAAGCCCGGGAAGTCGAAGGCGTCCTTGCAGCCCATCTCGAAGGCCATCTGACGGATGTTGTTGCCGTAGTCGAACGTGGGGATGCCCATGTCCTCGAAACGCAGCATCGCCTCGACATGGACGCGCATCGAGTGCTTGGCGGCCTCGACGACTTCCTGCGGCGCGGTCTGCTGCTTGTCGAACCACTGTTCCAGCGTCCACCCGGCCGGCAGGTAGCCGTGCAGCGGATCGTGCGCGGAGGTCTGGTCGGTGACGGCGTCCGGGCGCACGCCGCGGCGGACGAGTTCGGGCAGGATCTCCGCGGTGTTGCCGAGCAGCGCGATCGACTTCGCCTGGCCGGCCGCGGTGTACTTCTCGATGCGCGCCAAGGCGTCGTCGAGGTCGGTCGCCTGTTCGTCCACGTAGCGCGTGCGCAGGCGCATGTCGATCCGCGACTGCTGGCATTCGATGTTGAGCGAGCACGCGCCGGCCAGCGACGCGGCCAGCGGCTGCGCGCCGCCCATGCCGCCGAGCCCGGCGGTCAGGATCCACTTGCCGGTGAGGTCGCCGTCGTAGTGCTGGCGGCCCATCTCGACGAAGGTTTCGTAGGTGCCCTGGACGATGCCCTGCGAGCCGATGTAGATCCACGAGCCGGCCGTCATCTGGCCGTACATCATCAGGCCCTTCCTGTCCAAGTCGTTGAAGTGGTCCCAGGTCGCCCAGTGCGGCACGAGGTTGGAGTTGGCGATGAGCACGCGCGGGGCGTCGGGATGGGTCGGGAACACGCCGACCGGCTTGCCCGACTGGACCAGCAGGGTTTCGTCGTCGCCGAGGTTGCGCAGCGATTCGAGGATGGCGTCGAAGCAGGCCCAGTCGCGCGCGGCGCGGCCGATGCCGCCGTAGACGACGAGGTCCTCGGGCCGCTCGGCGACGTCGGGATCGAGATTGTTCTGGAGCATCCGGTAGGCCGCTTCGGTCAGCCAGCTCCTGCAGGTCCGCTCGCTGCCGCGCGGGGCGCGGATGACGCGGGAGGGATCGTGACGCGAATTGCCGAACGGGATGGACGGGGCCATGCGGGTTGCTCCTGGAGACGATCCGGGGATTTTACGCCCGCGCGGCGCCTTCCTCCCCGGGAACGCCGTGATGCCGCCCCGCCTTCGTAGGAGCGGCGTAAGCCGCGACAGGCTGCGGACAGCCGCACGGGCCTGTCGCGGCTTACGCCGCTCCTGCGAGGCGGGGGCGTGGCTTCGGACCGGCGGCAGCGATGTCCGAAAACGGCGAGTCCGGCGCGCGATCCGGGGCTAGGATGGGGCCATGACCGAGATCGACGCCCTGCCCGCCCGCGACACCCTGCCGCCGCCCGACGTCTGCCTGCGCGCGATGGCGGCGAAGGACGCGCGCTTCGACGGCCTGTTCTTCGTCGCGGTGAAAAGCACCGGCATCTATTGCCGGCCGGTGTGCCCGGCGCCGTCGCCGAAGCGCAGCAACGTGAACTTCTTTCCGAACGCCGCCGCGGCCACCGCCGCCGGTTATCGTCCCTGCCTGCGCTGTCGGCCGGAACTGTCGCCGGACGCCTTCGCGCGGGTGCGCGAGGATGCGGTGCGCCGCGCGCTCGCGCTGATCGCCGAGGGCGCGCTGCAGGACGAGGGCGTCGCCGCGCTGGCCGCCCGCGTGGGCCTGGGCGCGCGCCAGTTGCAGCGCGTGTTCCTCGCGCACGTGGGCGCGACCCCGCACGCGGTCCACGCGACGCGGCGGCTGTTGCTGGCGAAACAACTGCTGACCGAAACCTCGCTGCCGGCGACCGAGGTCGCGCTCGCCGCGGGCTACAACAGCCTGCGCCGGTTCAACGCGGCGTTCCTCGACGGCTGCGGCATGCCGCCGACCGCGATCCGCCGGCAGGCGTCCGCGGCGAAGACGCCCGCGGGCACGCTCGCGCTGCGGTTGGGCTACCGCCCGCCGCTGGACTTCGGCCTGCTGCTGCGCTTCCTCGCCAAGCGCGCCATCCCCGGCATCGAGCGCGTCGACGACGACGCCTACCTGCGCGCGATCGGCGACGGCCGCGCGTGGCTGCGGGTCGGCGCGATCGACGGCAAGGCCGAACTGCGGCTGGAACTGGTCGATCTCGCCCCCGGCGACACGAAGCGCATTCCCGACTTCGTGCGCCGGGTGCGGCGGATGTTCGACCTCGACGCCGACCTGCGCCCGGTCCACGCGCTGTTCGCGCAGGACACGCTGCTGGCGCGCGCGATCGCCGCGCATCCGGGCCTGCGCGTACCCTGCGGCTGGGACGGGTTCGAGCTCGCGGTGCGCGCGGTGCTGGGCCAGCAGATCAGCGTCGCCGGCGCGACCACGCTGGCGCGGCGGCTGGTCGATGCCTGGGGCGGACATCGCGACGGCGCGCCGCCGGGACTGGATCGTACGTTCCCGTCGCCCGATCGCCTGCACGACGCGCCGCTGGAGACCATCGGCCTGCCGAAGACGCGCGCGGCGACGATCCGCGCGCTGGCGGCGGCGGTCGTGGACGGCCGGCTGTCGTTCGACGGCGGCCAGCGGCTGGAGGATTTCGTCGCCCGCGCCACCGCGCTGCCGGGCATCGGCGACTGGACCGCGCAGTACATCGCGATGCGCGGGCTGGCGCTGCCGGACGCCTTCCCCGCCGGCGACCTGGTGCTGCAGCAGCGGCTCGCGCCCGCAGGCACGGCGCGGCTGGGCGAACGCGCGACCGCCGCGCGCGCGGAGGCGTGGCGGCCGTGGCGCGGCTATGCCGTGCTGCACCTGTGGCATCTTCCGAACGACGCCATGGAGGCGGCCGCAGCATGAACACGCGCTACTTCGAACGCATGGACAGCCCGATCGGCACGCTGACGCTCGCCGCCGACGCCGCGGGCCTGCGCCACATCGAATTCCCGACCAACCGGCATCCGGTCGATCGCGCCGGCTTGGTGCCCGGCGCGCGCGGCGCGATCGCGGAGACGCTGGCGACGGCGCGCGCGCAACTGCTCGAATACTTCGCCGGCGCACGCCGCACGTTCGCGCTGCCGCTCGCGCCCGAGGGCACGCCGTTCCAGCGCGAGGTGTGGACGATGCTGGCGCGGATCCCGTGGGGCGCGACCTGGAGCTACGGCCAGTTGGCGAAGGCGATCGGCCAGCCAGCGGCGGTGCGCGCGGTCGGCGCCGCCAACGGTCGCAATCCGCTGCCGATCGTGCTGCCCTGCCATCGCGTGATCGGCAGCGACGGCGCGCTCACCGGTTTCGGCGGCGGACTGCCGATCAAGGAAGCGCTGCTGCGTCTCGAAGGCGCGTGGCCGGCGCGGGCCTCGACCGGCGACCTGTTCGGCTGAGACCAGACGCCGCAAACGCGACGCCCGGCACGGGGCCGGGCGTCGGGGGCATGCGATATGGTGGCGCGCGGGTCAGCGGATCGACGTGTCCAGCGCGCGCAGGGCGTCGGCGATGTCGACGTAGCCGCTGCGGTCGAGATCCTCGCGGGTGTAGACGCGACCGGCGCCGTTGGTGCACTGCTGCGGCTTGCCTTCGCGCTCGGCGCGCAGGTTGCGGGTGGCGACGATCCGCGAGCCGGTGCTGCGCAGGCAGTTGGCGGCCACCTCGTCCTTCGACGCTGCGCTGGCCTTCGCGGCCGGGGCGGTCTGGTCGGCGGGCGTGGCCGGCTCGGTGCGGGCGGTTTCGGTCTGGCCGGCTTCGTTGGTGACGGTCACGGTCTGCGCGGCGGCGACGCCGGAGACGGCGACGAGCAGCAGGGCGGCGAGCAGGCGGGTCATGGCGGCGGCTCCGTGCGGGGAGGTGCTGGCGATGGATGCACCATACGCCGGACCGCACCGACGTGCCTGAATTGCGCAACCGGAGTTCAGGGCCTCGTCAGCGCGCCGTCCGCGGCCCGTGCCGGGCAGGCGTCGCGCCGGGCCGCGCGGAAGGCCTCGACCTGCGCCGGCGTGGCCGGGCCGAGGTCGATCCCGTCGTCGTACAGCACGCGCCAGGCGCCGTCCTCGCCGCGGCGCCAGACCGAATGGAAGCGGCCGAGGGTGAAGGTCTCGGCGTCGGTCCCGGGGTGCGCGATCACCAGCGACGGGCCCTCCGACCACGCGATCCCGGGCACGCCGCCGACCGTGGTGCGCTCCGGGTACCAGACGATGGTCGCGTCCTTGCCGGCGACGATCCCGGCCCAGCGCGCGACCACGGCCTCGCGTCCGCGCGCCTGGCGCTCGCGGCCGGCGCCGAACACCGCGCCGGGATCGACGTGCTCGGCGAAGGCCGCGGTGTCGTGCGCGGCGACCGACGCGGCGAACCCCAGTTCGCGCGCCCACACCTCGCACTCGGCCGGGGACAGGACGACCGCGGCCTGCGCGGCGAACGCCGGCAGGCACGACAGCACGAGGGCGGCGCAGGCGGGGCGGCAACGGGGCATGGCGGGTCTCCGGTCGGGGGCGCGCGGCAACGCGGCGACGGTATCATCGGCGGATGCCCTCCTCCGCCGCCTGGCGCGGTTTGTCCGCGCGACCGTTCCGGTGCCTCGTCCCGGTGTTCTGCCTCCTGCTCGGCGCCTGCGCCGGCACCCCGCCGCTGGCGACGCCGCCGCCGGCGACCGGTGCCGCGCCGACCCGGGAGGTCGTGCTCGTCTCGATCGACGCGCTGCCGGCCACGGTGCCCGGAAGCGGCACGATGCCGACCCTCGACGCGATTGCCGCGGCGGGCGCGCGCGCCGAATGGATGAACGCCAGCGTCCCCACCCTCACCTTCCCGAACCACTACACGCTGGTGACCGGGCTGTATCCGGACCACCACGGCGTCGTCCACAACAACATGGCCGATCCGCAGCTCGGGACGTTCGCGTCGAAGCAGGCGGCGAGCGCCGACGACGGCCGCTGGTGGGGCGGCGAACCGATCTGGGCGACGCTGCAGAAGCAGGGCGGGATCGCGGCGACGATGTTCTGGCCGGGCTCGGGCGCCGAGATCGCCGGCCAGCGCCCGCGGCATCGGCGGACGTTCGACAAGACGGTGACGCCCGCGGCCCGGGTCGACCAGATCCTGGCCTGGCTGGACCTGCCGCCCGGCCAGCGTCCGCAGTTGCTGACCCTGTATTTCGACCAGTACGACATCGCCGCGCACGACGCCGGCGCGTCGTCGCCGGAAGCGATGGCCGCCCTGCGCACGCTCGACGCGGCGCTGGCGCGACTGCGCGAGGGACTGCGCCTGCGCGGGCTGGAGGCCACGACCGACCTGATCGTCGTCTCCGACCACGGCATGGCCGACGTGCCGCGCGACCAGGTGCGCTACCTCGACGACGTGCGGCCACCGGGCGACTACGACGTGCCGTGGTGGGGCGCCTTCGTCGGCATCGTGCCGAAGCCCGGACGCGAGGACGCGGTCGCCGACGCCTTCGTCGGCGCGCACGATCGCTACACCTGCTGGCGCAAGACCGACGTCCCCGCGGACTGGCACTTCGGCACCCACGGCCGGATTCCGGCGATCGTGTGCCAGACCGACACCGGCTGGCGGGTGCAGCCGCGCAGCGTGCCGCTGTGGCCGCAGCCGGTGCGCGGCGAACACGGCTTCGCCGCCGACGCCCCGGAGATGCGCGCGAGCTTCGTCGCCGCCGGACCCTCGTTCCGCAGCGGCGTCGTGCTGGCGCCGTTCGCGAACGTGGACCTCTACCCGCTGCTCGCGCAGTTGCTGGGCGTGCGTCCGGCGCCGAACGACGGCAGCCTGGCGCCGCTGCTGCCGGCGCTGCGCGAGCCTCCCGCGCCGTAGCCGGTCAGGCGTCCGCCAGCAGCCGCGCCATCGCCGTCGCGTAGCGCGCGGCGATGGCGTCGCGGTCCACGTGGCGGCCGTCGCGCACGACCTCGCGACCGCCGACCGTCACCGTCGCCACCGCCGGCCGGTTGCCGGCGAACACCCAGCGGTCGGCGATGTCGTCCGCGGTCGCGCCCGCGAGCTGCGGCGCGGCCGGATCGAGCACGACGCGATCGCCGGCGAGCGTCGCCGCCGCGAAGCCGGTCGCCTGCGCCGCGCTCGCGCGCACGCCGGCGAGCAGGCGTTCGCCGACGCTCGGACAGGCCTCGGTGGCGACGATGTTGCGATGCCGGGTGACCAGGCGCTGGCCGTATTCGAGCCAGCGCAGTTCCTCGACCGGCGAGACCGAGACGTGCGAGTCCGAACCGATGCCCCAGGCGCCGCCGGCATCGAGGAAATCGCGCAGCGGGAACAGGCCGTCGCCGAGGTTCGCCTCCGTGGTCGGGCAGATCGCGACCGTCGCGCAGCGGTCGGCGATGCCGACGATCTCGTCCATCTCCAGGTGGGTGGCGTGGACCAGCGTCCAGCGCGCATCGACCTCGGCCTGGTTCAGCAGCCAGCGCACCGGGCGGTCGCCGCGCAGCGCGAGGCAGTCCTGGACCTCGCCGATCTGCTCGGCGATGTGCAGGTGGATGCGCGTCTCCCGCGGCAGCGCGTCGAGCACGGCGCGCATCGCGTCCGGCGGCACCGCGCGCAGGCTGTGCAGGGCGCAGCCGACGCGGAGCATGCCGTCATTGGGCATGCCGTCATTCCGAACGGCGTCCTGCTCCGCGCGCAGGGTCTCGAACAGCCGCAGCCAGGCGTCGACGTCGTGGCCGAAGCGACGCTGGCGGTCGTTGAGCGGGCGGCCGTCGAAGCCGCCGGTCATGTACAGCACCGGCAGCAGGGTCAGGCGGATGCCGGTCTCGCGCGCGGCGGCGATCAGCGCCCGCGACATCGCCGCCGGATCGGCGTACGGCCGGCCGTCGGGCGCGTGGTGCAGGTAGTGGAACTCGCAAACGGTGGTGTAGCCGGCTTCGAGCATCTCCACGTAGAGCTGCGCGGCCACCGCGTGCAGGCGGTCCGGATCGAACCGCGCGGCCATGCGGTACATGGTCTCGCGCCAGGTCCAGAACGAATCGGACGGATGGGTCATGCGCTCGGCCAGCCCGGCCATGGCGCGCTGGAAGGCGTGGGAATGCAGGTTGGCGACGCCGGGCAACTGCCAGCGGCCGTCGACGAAAGCGATCTGTGCGGTCATCCGCGGATTGTCGCACCGCGATCCTCCCGCCCCAAGCGCATGCGCGGGCCCCGCCCCTTCCCCCGCCCCGACCCTCCCCCGCACGCGGGGAAGGGAACACGGCGGGCGCACGCGATGGCCCGCCGTCGAGCGCACGGGAGCCGGTACACTGCGCACTCCCCCGCGACAGGCGCGTCGATGTCGGCACTGGCAGGACTCCGGGTTCTCGAACTCTCCCGCGTACTCGCCGGGCCGTGGTGCGGGATGACCCTCGCCGACCTCGGCGCGGAGGTGATCAAGATCGAGCCGCTGGAAGGCGACGACACCCGCGGCTACGGCCCGCCCTTCGACGGCGACATCTCCGCCTACTTCGCGAGCTGCAATCGCGGCAAGCGCTCGATCGCGATGGACCTGCGCCATCCGGACGCGCGGCCGCTGCTCGAAGCGCTGATCCGCGACGCCGACGTGCTGATCGAGAATTTCCGCGGCGGCGTCGCCGGGTCGCTGCGGCTGGACGCGGCCTCGCTGCGCGCGCTCAATCCGCGGCTGATCCACTGCGCGATCTCCGGCTACGGCCGAGAGGGTCCCGGCGCGCAGCGCCCCGGCTACGACTTCGCGGTGCAGGCCGAGTCCGGGCTGATGGCGATCACCGGTCCGGTGGACGGGCCCCCGAGCAAGGTCGGCGTCGCCACCGTCGATCTCACCACCGGGCTCAACGCGACGATCGCGATCCTCGCCGCGCTGCACCAGCGCGCGCGCACCGGGGAAGGCCAGTCGATCGAGGTCGCCCTGTTCGACAGCCAGGTGCAGGCGCTGGCGAACATCGCAGCGAGCGCGCTGTTCACCGGCGAGGACGCGCGCCGCCACGGCAACGCCCACGCCAGCATCGTGCCCTACCAGACCTTCGACGCCGCCGACGGTGCGTTCGCGCTGGCCTGCGGCAGCGACGCGCTGTGGCAGCGCCTGTGCGGCGTGATCGACCGCGAGGACTGGCGCGACGACCCGCGCTTCGCCACCAACGCCGCGCGGGTGGCGAACCGCGAGCGCCTGATCCCGGACCTCGCGCACCGCTTCGCCGGCGAGCGCGTCGCGCACTGGCTGGCGCGCTTCGACGCCGCCGGGATTCCCGCCGCGCCGGTGAACACGGTGCGCGACGCGGTGTTCGGCGAACTCGCCACCGCCCGTGGCCTGCGCATCGAGGCCGACGGCATCCCGATGATCGCCAGCCCGCTGCGCATGACCGCCTCGCCGATGGCCGCGCCGATGCGCCCGCCGCGGCTGGGCGAACACACCGACGCGATCTGCGCGGCGCACGGATTCGATGCCGCCGCGCTGCGCGCCGCCGGGGCGGTGCGCTGACCCGGCATCGGCGCAGGGATCGCGGGATCGAATCCGGCGTCGTTTCGCCGGGACGCTGTCGTTGATGCATGCGACAATCCCGCGGATGTCGACGACACCGCCCGACACCGCGGCACCGCATCCGCTCGATCCGCTGCTGTCCCCGAAGGACTGGAAGCGCCGGCTGGTGCTGTGGGGCGGCGCGGTCCTCGTCGCCCTCGCGGCGCTGCTGTTCGCCAAACTGTGCGACGGCGCCTTCGCCCTGTTCCGGCGTGCGCTCGCGTTCTCGCCCTGGGCGGCGCTGGCGATCACGCCGCTGGTGTTCGCCGGCCTGTCCTGGCTGACCAACGGCGCACTGCGCGCCACGCGCGGCAGCGGCATCCCGCAGGTGATCGCCTCGATGGAAAGCGCCGACGACGCCTTCGCCGAGCGCAACCTGTCGATGAAGGTCTCCGCCGGCAAGCTCGGCCTGACCGCGCTGGCCATGCTCGGCGGCGCGTCGATCGGCCGCGAGGGCCCGACCGTCCATGTCGGCGCCAGCCTGCTGTACTCGATCGGCCGCCGCTTCGGCTACACCAGCCACCAGGACGTGTCCCGGCTGTTGCTGGCCGGCGGCGCCGCCGGGATCGCCGCGGCGTTCAACGCGCCGCTGGCCGGCGTGGTGTTCGCGATCGAGGAACTGAGCAGCCGCTTCGAGCACCGGTTCTCGGGCACCCTGCTGACCGCGGTGATCGTCGGCGGCGTGGTCTCGCTCGGGCTGATCGGCAGCTACACCTATTTCGGCCGCGTGGAAGGCGCACTGCCGCTGGGCGCCGGCTGGCTGGCGGTGCCGCTGTGCGGGATCGCCTGCGGGCTGGCCGGCGGCCTCTTCGCGCGCGTCGTGCTGGCGCTGGTCGCGGGTCGGCCGCGCTGGTTCGGCGCGCTGCGCGCACGCCATCCGGTGCTGCTGGCGGCCGGCTGCGGGCTGGCGCTCGCCGGGCTCGGGCTGGCGTTCGGCGATGGTCTGTTCGGCACCGGCTACGAACAGGCACGCAATTTCGTCCAGGGCCATCCGCATGCCGGAGTCGAGTTCGGTCCGCTGAAATGGCTGGCGAACCTGGTGTCCTACGCCGCCAGCATCCCCGGCGGGCTGTTCTCGCCGGCGCTGGCGGTCGGCGCCGGCATCGGCCACGATCTGGGGCTGCTGTTCCCGGGCCAGGACTCGACCGTGTTCGTGCTGCTCGGAATGTGCGCCTACCTCGCCGGGGTCACCCAGGCGCCGCTGACCTCCGCCGTGATCTGCATGGAACTGACCGACAACAGCGACATGACCCTGCCGATCCTCGCCACCGTCCTGCTCGCCCGCGGCGCCTCGGCGCTGGTCTGCCGCACGCCGATCTACAAGGGGCTGGCGCAGTTGCTGCTGGCCGCGCCCGCACCCGCATCCGCATCCGCGCCCGCCGGAGGAAAATCCGCATGAACGACACCGTCTACTTCGATGGCCTGCTGGTCGGCGCCTCGCTGGCGACGCTGGACGGGCCGGACTACGGCGCGATCGGCGACGGCGCGATCGGCTGGAAGGACGGCCTGCTGGCGTTCGTCGGTCCGCGCGACGCGCTGCCGGGCGCGCCGGAGACGCTGGCCGACGAAGTGATCGAGGCCGACGGCGGCTGGGTCACGCCCGGGCTGGTCGACTGCCACACCCACCTGGTGTTCGCCGGCGATCGCGCCCACGAATTCGAGCTGCGCCTGCAGGGCACGGACTACGCGCAGATCGCCCGCGCCGGCGGCGGCATCGTCTCGACCGTGCGCGCGGTGCGCGACGCGGACGAGGACGCGCTGCTCGCGCAGTCGCTGCCGCGCGCGCGGGCGCTGCTCGCCGACGGCGCGACGACGCTGGAGATCAAGTCCGGCTACGGCCTCGACTTCGAGAGCGAGCGCCGGATGCTGCGGGTCGCGCGCCGCATCGGCCAGACCCTGGGCGTGAGCGTGCGCACCACCTACCTCGGCGCGCACGCGCTGGCGCCGGAATTCGCCGATCCCGCGCCGGCGGGCCGCGCGGACGCCTACATCGACGCCGTGATCGACTGGCTGCCGGCGCTGCACGCCGAGGGCCTGGTCGATGCGGTCGATGCGTTCTGCGAAGGCATCGGCTTCACCCCCGCGCAGACGCGGCGGGTGTTCGAGGCCGCGCGCGCGCTGGGGCTGCCGGTGAAGCTGCACGCCGACCAGCTCAGCGACCTCGGCGGCGCGGCGCTAGTCGCCGGCTTCGGCGGCCTGTCCGCCGACCACGTCGAATACACCAACGAGGACGGGGTGCGCGCGATGGCCGACGCCGGCGCCGTCGCGGTGCTGCTGCCCGGCGCGTTCCACTGCCTGCGCGAGACCAAACGGCCGCCGATCGACGCCTTCCGCAGCCACGGCGTGCCGATGGCGGTGGCGACCGACGCCAATCCCGGCACCTCGCCGCTGCTGTCGCTGCGCCTGGCGATGACGCTGGCCTGCACCCATTTCCGACTCACCCCCGAGGAAGCGCTGCGCGGCGCGACCGAGCACGCCGCACGCGCGCTGGGCCTGCACGATCGCGGCCGGCTGCGCGTCGGCCAGCGCGCCGACCTCGTGCTGTGGGACATCCGCCGCCCGGCCGAACTGTGCTACTGGCTCGGCGGCGACCTCGCCCGCCTCGTCGTCGCGGGCGGTCAGCGCCTGTCTGCCTCCGCCTGACCCCGCCCCCTCCACGGAGCCCGCCCATGCGCCGTCCCCTGCTGCTTCCCGCCCTCGCCGCCGCGCTGACCGCCGGCATCGCCCATGCCGGCGACGCGACGCCCGCCGCGCGAACGCTCGCGCAGGACGCGGTGATCGTCGACACCCACATCGACGCGCCGACCGAACTGGCGAAGCGGTGGCTCGACCTGTCGCAGGCGCAGGCCCGCGAGTTCGACTATCCGAAGGCGCGCGCCGGCGGCCTCGACGTGGCCTTCATGTCGATCTACACCTCGCCCGGCCAGGACGCCGACGGCAGCGCGTGGAACGTCGCCCATCGCATGATCGACGGCGTGCAGGCGCTGGCCGCGGAACATCCCGACAGGTTCGCGGTGCTGCGTTCGCCGCGCGACGTCGATCGCCTGCGCCGCGGCGGCCGCGTGCTGCTGCCGATGGGGATGGAGAACGGCGCGCCGATCGGCGACGACCTCGCCAACCTCCGCGTGTTCTTCGATCGCGGGGTGCGCTACGTCACCCTCGCCCACAGCGACAACAACCGCATCGCCGATTCGTCCTATGCGACCGGGAAGCGCTGGCGCGGGCTCAGCCCGTTCGGCCGCGAGGTCGTGGCCGAGATGAACAGGCTCGGCATGATGGTCGACGTCTCGCACCTGTCGGACGACGCGGTCGCGCAGTCGGTCGCGCTCAGCCGCGCGCCGGTCGTCGCCACCCACTCGGCGTTCCGCCACTTCACGCCCGGCTTCGAGCGCAACCTCAGCGACGAACTCGCGAAGGCCATCGCCGACAGGGGCGGCGTGATCCAGGTGCCGTTCGGCAACGCCTTCGTCGATCCGGCCTCGGCCGCGCGCACCCAGGCCTACTTCGTCGCCTACAACGCCTACCAGCGCGAGAAGGCCGCCGGCCGCACCGCGCAGACCGTCGCCGAATTCGACGCCGACTGGGAACGCACGCATCCGCCGCTGCCGGTCAAGCTCGACGCGGTGCTCGACCAGATCGACTACGGCGTGAAGCTGGTCGGCATCGACCACGTCGGCCTCGGCTCCGACTTCGACGGCGTCGACGGCGCCCTGCCCGACGGCCTCAAGACCGTCGCCGACTATCCGAACCTGATCGCCGGGCTTCAGGCCCGCGGCTATCGCGACGCCGACCTGCGCAAACTGCTCGGCGGCAACCTGCTGCGGGTGTGGCGTGCGGTCGAAGCGGAAGCCGCGGCCGAAGCCAAGGCCCGAGCGCACTGAATCCACCGCATCGCTTTCCTCTCTTCCCGACCGGCGCGCGCGCCAAGGACCTTCCATGACCGTCAACGAGACCCTCGAACGCTTCTTCGGCAAGCCCGTCGTCGAATTCCGGATGGGCGACACCGTCGCCGACCGCGACGCCGTGCGCACCCACGCCTTCCGCCTCGCGCAGGACTACGACGCCGCCGAAAGCCAGCGCGACCTGCTCGACGCCTTCCTCGCCCAGGTCGACACGACTGCACTCGACGCGCTGATCATCGGCGCGTGGAGCGAGGCGCAGAGCGAGCCGCCGCAGGGCTATCTCGACGCGCTGATCGAACGCCGCGCCGAACTGCCGGCGCTGCGCGCGCTGTTCGTCGGCGACATGAGCTTCGAGGAATGCGAGATCTCGTGGATCGTCCAGGGCGACTACAACCCGCTGCTCGCCGCGTTCCCGGACCTGCAGTCGCTGCGCATCCGCGGCAGCACCGACCTCGCGCTCGCGCCGTTCGCGCACGGGTCGCTGCAGGAGCTGGCGATCGAGTGCGGCGGCCTGCCCGAACGCATCGTCGGCGCGATCGCGGGCTCGACGCTGCCGGCGCTGAAGCGGCTGGAACTGTGGCTGGGCGACGACAACTACGGTTTCGACGGCGACGTCCAGACCTACGCGCGCCTGCTCGACGCAATCGACGCCTCCCGGCTCGACTACCTCGGCCTGCGCGACGCGCAGATCAGCGACGCACTGGCGCAATACCTCGCCGGCTGCGCCTGGCTGGGCCGGCTCGACACCCTGGACCTGTCGATGGGCACGATCGGCGATGCCGGCGCGCAGGCGCTGTGCGGGAGTCCGCATCTGGCGGGGCTGAAGACGCTCGACCTGAGCCACCACTACATCGGCGACGCCTGGCAGGCGAAGCTGAAGGCCCTCCCCTGCCGCGTGGTGCTGGACGACCCGCAGGATGAGGACGACGGGGAGCGCTACGTCGCCGTCGCCGAGTGAACGCGTGACCCCGCGCGACCTGCCGCTGGCGGTGTTCGGCGCGCCCGGGCATCGCCGCATCCAGCGTCTGCAGCGCGCGCTGCACGCGCGCGGCCTGGGCCGTGCGGCGGCGTTCGACTACGCGGAACGCCTCGATCCGTCGGCCCCGCCGCTCGCGCTGCCGTCGTCCGACGACGGCGCGCCGACGATGGTCAAGCTCGACGCGCCGGCGGCGGACGCCGCGCTGTACGAACGGCTGGTGCGGCGCGGCCATCGCCTGCTCGCACGCGACGGCGCGCCGCCCGCCGGCATCGACGGCCATGCGCTCGCGCATCGCGACCTGTGGTTCGCGGGCTTCGCCGACCTGCTGCGCGCGATCGCCCGCGAGGCCGAGGCCGCCGCCGGCCCGGTCCGCTGGCTGAATCCGGTCGAGGACATCCTGCGCATGGGCGACAAGTGGGCCTGCCGCGAAGCGCTGGCCGCAGCCGGGGTCGACGTGCCGCCGGCGCTCGGGCGCGTGCGCTCGTACGCGCACCTGCGCGCGCTGCTCGACGCGCACGGCTGCGATCGCGTTTTCGTGAAGCCGCGCTACGGCTCGGCCGCCGCGGGCGTGGTCGCGTATCGCCGGCATCGCGACGGCCGCGAACTCGCGTGGACCACGGCCGAAGTCGTGGGCGAAGACGGTGCGCATGCGCACCTGTTCAACCGGCTGTCGCCGCAGCGCTACACCGCGCGCCCGCGGATCGAAGCGCTGATCGACGCGCTCGCCGCGCAGGACTGCTATGCCGAGGCGTGGATTCCCAAGCCGCGCGCGGCGGGGGTCGCGGGCGGCTGTTTCGACCTGCGCGTGATCGCCTTCGCCGGTGCGCCGCGACAGCGCATGGCGCGGATCGCGGCCGCGCCGATGACCAACCTGCACCTGGGCAACCGGCGCGCCGATCCGCGGTCGCTGCTCGACGAGGCGACGTGGGCGACGGTCGATGCCACCGTGCGCGCCGCGGCTCGCGTGTTCCCGGAGAGCGCGATGATCGGCTTCGACCTGATCCCCGGGCGCGACCGCTGCGTCGTGCTCGAAGCCAACGCCTTCGGCGACGACGTGCAGCACGCGCGCTGCGACGGCGCCGAGCCGGCCGACGACCAGGCCGAGTGGGTGCTCGCCGGACTCGCGCGGACGCCCTCGCGCGAGGCACGCGCGCATGGCTGACGCACGCGCGCCGGTGCTCGACATGCACGCGATCGTCGGCAGCCACGACGTGCTGTTCATCGTGCTCGACACGCTGCGCTTCGACGTGGCGCAGGCCTGCTTCGCCGCCGGCCGGCTGCCGACGCTGGCCGCGCACCTGCCGACCGGCGGCTGGGAGCGACGCCACACGCCGGCGACGTTCACCTACGCCGCGCATCGCGCGTTCTTCGCCGGTTTCCTGCCGACGCCCGCGTCGCCGGGCCCGCATCCGCGGCTGTTCGCGCTGGCGTTCGCCGGCAGCGAGACGGTGGACGCCAACACGTTCGTGTTCGCCGACGACGGCGGCGCCGACCGCGCCGACATCGTCGGCGGCTTCGCGGCGCTGGGCTACCACACGCTGTGCATCGGCGGCGTCGGCTTCTTCAATCCGGCGAACGCGCTGGGCCGCGATCTGCCGGGGCTGTTCGCCGAAGCGCACTGGGCGCCCGCGTTCGGCGTGACCGCGATCGATTCCACCGAGCGCCAGGTGGCGCTGGCCTGCGCGCGGCTGAACGCGGACGACCTGCGCGGCCGGCGCTGCTTCACCTACCTCAACGTCTCCGCGCTGCACCAGCCGAACCGGCACCATCTGCCCGGCGCGACCGAGGACACGCCCGCGAGCCAGGCCGCCGCCCTCGCCTACGTCGATGCCGCGCTTGCGCCGCTGTTCGCGGCCGCGCGCCGGCGCGCGCCGACGTTCGCGATCGTCTGCTCCGACCACGGCACCGCCTACGGCGAGGACGGCTATCGCGGCCATCGCCTCGCCCACGACGTGGTGCTGCACGTGCCGTACGCGCATTTCCTGCTTGGACACGCCCCCGACGCATGAACGCCGCCGTTCCCCGGCCGACGCTGGACGCGCTGCTGCGGCTGCCGCCGTACCAGGCCTATTCGTATTCGTATCCGCACAAGACCGCGTACCGCGCGCTGCCGGCGCCGCGCGCGCTGCGCGAGGTCTGGGCCGACGAGGCGCGCGACGCGCTGTTCCTGTACCTGCACATCCCGTTCTGCCCGTATCGCTGCGGCTTCTGCAACCTGTTCGCGCTGGCGAAGCCGAACGACGACGCGGTCGAGCGCTACCTCGACCAGCTCGGCGTGCAACTGGCGGTCACCGTCGATGCGCTCGACGGCCCGCGCTTCGCCCGCGTCGCGCTGGGCGGCGGCACCCCGAGCTACCTGACGACGCCGCAGTTGCAGCGCCTGTTCGCGATGCTGCGGCGCCACGGCATCGACCCGCGCGCGCTGCCGTCGGGCATGGAGGTCTCGCCCGACACCGTCGATGCCGAAAAGATGGCGCTGTGCCGCGAAGCCGGCATCGATCGCGTGAGCATGGGCATCCAGAGCTTCAGCGACGCCGAGGTGCGCGCGCTGGTGCGGCCGCAGCAGCGCGACGAGGTCGAGCGCGCGGTCGCCGCGATCCGCGCGCAGGGCTTCCCGACCCTCAACCTCGACCTGATCTACGGCATCGCCGGGCAGAGCGTCGACAGCTTCGTGGCCTCGATCGACAGCGCGCTCGCGTTCGCGCCGGAGGAGCTCTATCTCTACCCGCTGTACGTGCGGCCGCTGACCGGGCTCGGGCGGATGGCCGGACGCGACGGCCGCGCCCGGTTCGCGCTGCAGGCCGAACCGCAGGACGACCGCCCGGCGCTGTACCGCGCGGGCCGCGACCGGCTGCTCGCCGCCGGCTACACCCAGGTGTCGATGCGCATGTTCCGCGCCACGCACGCGCCCGCGGGCGACGCCGGCCCCGCCTACTGCTGCCAGGACGACGGCATGGTCGGCATCGGCTGCGGCGCGCGCTCGTACACCCGCGGCCTGCACTACGCGAGCGAATACGGCGTCTCGCGGCACAGCGTCGCCGAGATCCTCGCCCACCACCTGGCGCTGACCGCCGACGATTTCGCGCAGGTGCGGCACGGCTTCGCGCTCGACGGCGACGAACAGCGCCGGCGCTACGCGATCCAGTCGCTGCTGGTCAAACCGGGGCTGGACCTCGACGCCTGGCGCGCGCGCTTCGGCAGCGGACCGTTCGACGACCTGCCGCAGTTGTCGGCGCTGGAGCCGCTGGGCCTCGCCCGGCGCGACGGCGCGCTGCTCGCGCTGACCGACGACGGCTTCGCGCGCGCCGACACGATCGGGCCGTGGCTGGCGTCGCCGACGGTGGCCGCGCGGATGGCCGAGCATGCGCCGCGCTGACCACCACGTGCCGCAGGCGGCGATCGAGGCGCTGCAGGAGGCAGACGCGCCCGGGCATCTGTCGCTGCTGTACCGCGGGCGGCTGAGCAGTTGCAACTACGACTGCGCCTACTGCCCGTTCGCCAAGACCCGCGACACCCGCGCGACGCTGCAGCGCGACGCCGCGGACCTCGCCCGCTTCGTCGCGTGGGCGACGGCGTGGCGGCGACCGCTGTCGATCCTGTTCACGCCCTGGGGCGAGGGTCTGGTGCGCAGGCACTACCGCGAAGCGATGATCGCGCTGAGCCGGTTGCCGCACGTGCGCCGGGTGGCGATCCAGACCAACCTGTGCATCGGCCTGCGCTGGCTGGACGAGGTCGATCCGCGCGCGTTCGCGCTGTGGTGCACCTGGCATCCCACCCAGGTGGCGCTGGCGACGTTCGTCGCGCGCTGCGACGCGCTGCACCGGCGCGGGCTGCGCTTCAGCGTGGGGATGGTGGCGCTGCGCGAGGCGTTCGACGACATCGACCGACTGCGCGCGGCGCTGCACGGCGACGTGCCGCTGTGGCTGAACGCCTGGGACGGCCGCGATGCGGAGTACTACGCGAACGATGACGTGGCGCGGCTGCGGCGCATCGACCCGCACTTCGGCTTCAGCCTCGATCCGCCGCCCAGCCTCGGCGCGCCGTGCGCCACCGGCGAGTCGGTGCTGTCGATCGACGGCGACGGCGGCGTGCGCCGCTGCCATTTCGTCGCCGAGCCGCTGGGCAACCTCTACGACGGCAGTTTCGCCGCGCACCTGCGCTCGCGCCCCTGTCCCAACCGGGTCTGCGACTGCTTCATCGGCTACGTCCACCGCCACGACCTGCCGTTCGCGACCGACTATGCCGGCGGCCAGCTCGAGCGGGTGCCGGCGACGGCGACGCGCCCGGTCATCGCGTCCTCCTGACTCTCGCCTTCTTGACTCTCGCCCTCCTGACTCTCGCCCTCTTGAAACGCGAAACCCCGCCGAAGCGGGGTCGCGAGGCGGGGCCTCGGGGTCGATCGGGCGGGCCCGATCACTCCTTGGCGGCGGCCTTCTTGACCGCGGCCTTCTTCGCCGGCGCCTTGGCGGCGGGCTTGGCGGCGGTCTTCTTGGCGACCGGCGCGGCGGCGGTGCCGGCGGCCTTGGTCACGGCGTGAGAACGGGCGTTGCCGTAGCTGGAGTTGTAGCGCTTGCCCTTGGCGGTCTTGCGGTCGCCCTTGCCCATGTCGAAATCCTCGTCGATGTCTGTCTTGAAGCGATGTGAACGTGTGCTGCAATGGATCCGCGGCGGTCCGCGGGCCGCGCATGCTACCACGCCGGGGCCGGGCAGGCCCGCCGGGGGCGTGCCGGCCCCGCCCGGCCTCAGCCGGCGTCGACCTCGGCCGCCAGGTGGGTCAGGCGCAGGTTGGCCAGGTGGGCCAGCGCGACCAGGGTGCCGCCGACCGTCATTACCGCGGCGTGCGGGAGCACCGTGGCGTGCAGCGGCGGGTAGAGGACGCCGAACCACAGCGCCGCCAGTCCCGGCAGCAGCAGCCCCAGGGCGCGGACTTCGCGGTGCCGGCGATAGCCCCAGACCACGCTGAACAGGCCGACCATCGAGGCGAAGATCACGAACCATTCCTCGGCGTTGTCGCCGAGCCAGGTCGCCACGCCGAGGCTGGGCAGGATCGCGATCAGCATCGGCAGCAGCGCGCAGTGGATCGCGCACAGGAAGGACCCGGCCGCCCCGAGCCGGTCGAGCAGGACCCGATAGCGATGTTCCATGACGACGCTCATGCCTCCGCGGATGCCCCGCCCGCTTCGCGACGGTCGCTGCGGCCGTCGCGGCGGCCCAGCGCGAACGCCTGCGCCAGCAGCGCGCAGCCGACCAGGGTCCAGACGATCATCGCGCCGCTGGGCAGGTCGAGCAACGCCGACAGCACCAGCCCCGAGACGTAGCCGGCGACGCCGATCGCGTAGGCCGCGCCCAGCCGCCGCCCGAGGCTGACCGTGCCCAGCGCCGGGACGATCAGGCTGGCGAACACCAGGTACACGCCGACCAGTTGCACCGACGCGGTGATCGCCAGCGCGAACAGGCCGTAGAACAGCAGCCCGCGCGGCTCGCCGCGCTTCCAGACCATCACCGCCAGCAGCAGCGCCGACAGCAGCGCCGCCGGGATCAACTGGCCGTAGCTGACCCACAGGATCTGGCCGACCAGCAGGTCCTTGAGGTGTTCGCCGCCCTGCGGATTGTTCGCCAGCAGCAGCAGGCTGCCGGTGGCGGCGAGCACGAACAGGGTGCCGATCAACGGCTCCTGGTATTTCGGCCAGCGCCTGTCGGTCCACGACAGCAGGGCCGCGCCGAGCAGGCCGGCCGCGGCCGCGGCGACCTGCACGCCGTAGCCGTGTTCGTCGACGCCGAGGAACTGCGCCAGGATCACGCCGAGGCCGGCGACCTGCGCGATCGCCAGGTCGATGAAGATGATCCCGCGCGCCAGCACCTGGCGGCCCAGCGGCACGTGGGTGGACAGCACGATCAACCCGGCGACGCAGGCCGGGCCGAGGATCGAGACGTCCAGGCCTTCCCAGTTCAGGGTCACTTGGCCGCTCCGAGCAGTTTGGCGATGGTCGAGTCGAACAGGCCGAACAGGTCCTTCGACTGGGCGTCGCCGCCGACCGTGTACGGCAGGGTCACCGCGGGCACGCCGGTGCGTCCGGACAGCCACTCGGCCGGCTTCGGGTCCTGGTAGGCGGCGTTGATGATCGCCAGCGTGTTCGAGGCCTTGGTGGTCGCGATCAGGCCCGAGAGGTGGGCGCTGGTCGGCGGCACGCCCGGCTTGGGCTCCAGCGCGCCGATCTGCTGGATCCCCAGCCAATCCCACAGGTACACCCAACTGATGTGGTGGACCACGACCTTGCGGCCGCGCAGCGGCGCGGCCTGCGCCTGCCAGCGCTTCATCGCGGCGGTCCAGCGGCCGGAGAAGTCGGCGAGGCGCTGCTGGTAGACCGCGGCGTTGGCCGGATCGAGCTGGGCCAGGCGCGCGTCGAGGCGCTGGGCGATGACCAGCACCCGGCGCGGATCGAGCTGCACGTGCGGGTTGCCGTCCGGATGCACGTCGCCGTTGGCGCGATCCAGCGCGGTCGGCTTCTCCAGCGTCTTCACCTGCATCGCGGCCATGAACGCGCCCGGGCCCGAGGCGACCTTGGTGTTGCCGGACTGGCGGATCAACTGCGGCAGCCAGCCGACCTCGAGCTCGGCGCCGGTGCAGACCAGCAGGTCGGCCGCGCGCAGCTTGGCGATCAGGCTGGGCTTGGCCTCGATGACGTGGACGTCCTGCAGCGCGGACGTGGCGACGTCGACGTCGACCTTGTCGCCGGCGAGTTCGTGGACCAGCGAGCCCCATTCGGGTTCGCAGGCGAACACGCGCAGCCTGGCCTGCGCCGGGGCCACGACGGCGGCGCCGAGCAGCAGCGGCAGGAACACGCGGAAGGCGATGGACGGGAGGGTGGCGGCGGACATGGGGATGCGTTCCTCAGAACTTGTGGGCGCCGTGCGCGCCGAGGCTGGTCTGGTACTGCAGGGTGACGGCGCTGTCGGTGTCGTCGGCGTTGGGACGGTCGCGGCTGAACTGCAGGCGGAAGAGGCTGAATTCGCTGTTGCGCCAGGTCAGCTCGGCGCTGTGGCGCGAGGGATCGAAGCGGCTGGCGAACGGCGTGGCGAGCGCGTCGCCATCGCCCGCCCACAGGCGGTCGTAGCGATAGCCGATGTCCCAGGTGCGGTTGAAGCGGTACACGGCTTCGGCATAGACGCCGCGGCGCCGGCCGTTCCACGGCGCGGTGATCGTGGCGTCGTCGGGATCGATGTAGGCGCCGTCGCGATCCTCGTGGAAATACTCGCCGCGCAGGGTCACGCCGCCGTCCTTGAAGTTGCCCTGCGGCGCCCACTTCCAGGTCGCGTCGGCCAGGTACAGCCGGCCCTTGCCGCTGAACCCGTCCTCGGCGCCGTCGGCGCGGGTGTGCAGCATCGACACGCCGGCCAGCCATTCGCTCTCGCTGCCGACCGAACCGCCGAGGTGCGCGAACAGGCTGCGCGTGCCGATGCCGCCGTTCTGCGCACGCGCGGCCGGGAAACGATCGCCGCGGAACACTTCGCCGCCGAATTCGAGGAAGAACGGCGTCGGCGCCAGCCAGCGCAGTTGCACGCCGTCGTCGCCGTACTGGTTGCCGAGGAACGCCTGGTAGGCCAGCGGGCGGTCGGCGAAGTTGTCGGTGTGGGTGTGGTGGCTGTTGAGGTAGCCGATGTTCGAGTAGAACCGGCCCAGGCGCAGGTTGAAGCCGGCCGGCAGCGCGGTGGCGTCGACGAAGGCCTCCTCGACGCCGAGATGGTCCTCGCCGTCCTCGCTGCCCACCGCCAGCGTGATCTGGCCGTAGAACTTGTCGTCGATGTTCGCCGACATCGACAGCTCGCTCTCGCCCAGCGACAGGCCCTGCGGCGACGGACCGCCCTCGCCGACCAGCGGGAAACCGGCGCGGGCATAGACGTCCGGATCGAGCGAATGGTGGCTGTAGCTGCCGTTGAGGATCAGGCTGATCGCCGGGTTGAAGGCGTTGGCGTTGTTGCCGCCGGAGGACGCGTCCGGCGCGGCGGCGACGGAGGCCGGCGCGGCATCGGCGACGCCGGTGTCGGGCGCGGCCAGGTCGTCGGCGGCGACATCGTCCGCGGCCACCGCGGCGACGTCGTCGGCGGGGGGCGCGACCGGCGCGGCCGGCGCCTGCCCACGCAGGCGCGCGAGCTCGGCCCGGTTCGCCTCGGTTTCCCGGCGCAGCGCCTCGACTTCGGCGCGCAGGGCGCGGAGCTGCTCGGCCATGGCGTCGACGGTGGCCTGCGCGGGCGCGGCGGGCGCAGGAGAAGCCGCGAACGCGGGCGTGCAGGAGAGCGCGGCCACGACACAGAAGCCCGACAGACTGTTTTTCATGTTCGTCCCGAAGGTCGGTATTGCATGGTTATAACGTAACAATGATCGCATGCGGACGGGCCAGCAAGCCAGTCGCGGCGAGGCCGTTCGGCCTGCCGTTGCGCCGCTGGGGGGCTAGCTCGGCGGGCATGACTTCTGGGTGGGGTCAATTTTGTAATGTTATAACATATTGAAGCCCTCTCTCCCCGACGGATGCGACGCATGTTCAGACCCGCCCGCCCCGGCCGCGCCGGCCGCCGTTTCCCTTCCCGCGCGCCGCTGTGGCTCGCACTGGCGCTGGCGCTGCCCGCCGCGGCCTCGGCCGCCGACGACGGCGACGGCCAGGACGCCCGCCATCACGAGGCGCGCGATCTCGACGCCGTCGTGGTCACCGCCAGCCCGCTGCGGCAGACCGCCGAGGAGCTGAGCCAGCCGACCGAAGTCCTGACCGGCGAAGCGCTGGACCGCGACAAGGGCGCGACCCTCGGCGACACGCTGAGCCGGCTGCCCGGCGTGCAGAGCTCGAATTTCGGCGCCGGCGTCGGCCGGCCGATCATCCGCGGCCTCGACGGCCCCCGCGTCGGCGTGCTGAACGGCGGCCTCGCCAGCCAGGACGTCTCGACGATCAGCCAGGACCACGCCACCGCGGTCGAACCCTTCCTCGCCGACCAGATCGAAGTGCTGAAGGGCCCGGCCACCCTGCTCTATGGCAGCGGCGCGATCGGCGGCGTGGTGAACGTGGTCGACGGCCGCATCGCCGAACGTCCGCTCGACGACGCCGTCAGCGGCCGCGCCGAAGTGCGCTACGGCACGGCCGACCGGGGCCGCACCGCGATGGCCCGGGTCGACGCCTCCGGCGCCGACGGCGCGCTGGTGCTGCACGCCGACGGCGTCTACCGCGAATCGGACGACTACGACACGCCGGACGGGCGCCAGGACAACAGCTTCGTGCATACGCGCACCGGCGCGCTGGCGGCGTCGTGGGTCGGCCAGGACGGATTCCTGGGCGTGTCCGCCTCGCGCTACCAGGACCGCTACGGCAATCCCGGCGAACCCGGGGACGCCGCCCTCGGCGAGCCGAGCGTCCACCTCGACATGCTGCAGACGCGCGGCGAGCTGAAGGCCGGCGTGAACCGTCCGTTCTGGATCTTCCAGGGCGCGCGGATCAGCGTCGCCGACACCCACTACGAACACACCGAGTTCGAAGGCAGCGAGGTCGGCACGCATTTCGTCAACGAGGCCACCGACGGTCGGATCGAACTGACGATGAAGCCGTTCGGCGCCTGGACCGGCGCGCTCGGCGCGCAGTTCGGCGACCGCACCTTCGAGGCGATCGGCGAGGAAGCGTTCGTGCCGCGCACCAGCACCCGTTCGAGCGGCGTGTTCTGGATCGAACACGGCGACTACGGCGCGTTCCAGTTCGACCTCGGCGCCCGCGCCGACCGCGTGCGCACCGCCCCGAACGGCGGCGCGGTGCGCAATTTCTCGCCGAAGAGCTACTCCGCCGGCGCCGTCTGGAAATTCGCCGACGCCTGGCGGCTGAGCCTCAACCTCGACCGCGCCGAACGCGCGCCCGCCGAGGAGGAGCTGTACGCGAACGGGCCGCACGCGGCGACCGCCTCGTTCGAGATCGGCGATCCGTTCATGCGCGAGGAGCGCGCCGACCAGGCCGAACTGGGCCTGCACCACCACGGCAAGCGCTTCGAAGCCAAGGCCGCGATCTACCGGACCGACTTCAAGGGCTTCATCTACCTGGTCGACACCGGCGCGACGACCCCGGACGCCGAGGCGCTGCCGATCCGCCAGTGGTCGCAGGCGGACGCCCGTTTCCGCGGGATCGAGGCGGAAATCACCGCCCACCTGATCGACGACGCGCGCGGTCGGCTGGACCTGCGCGCGTTCGGCGACCGCGTCCGCGGCGAACTGGACGGCGGCGAATCCCTGCCGCGGGTGGCGCCGGGCCGGTTCGGACTGGACCTGCGCTGGACCGCCGACGCCTGGCGCGCCAGCCTCGGCGCGACCCGGGTGATGGCCCAGGACGACGTCGCGCCGGGCGAAACCCGGACCCCCGGCTACACCTTCGTCGATGCCCATTTCGCCTATCACTGGGACACGTCGAACCTGGGCTGGGAGGTCTTCGCCGACGGCACCAACCTCACCGACCAGGTCGGCCGCGTGCACACCTCGTTCCTGAAGGACAACGTGGTGCTGCCGGGGCGCGGCGTGGCGGCGGGCGTGCGCGTGTTCTTCTGAGTCCGGACCGCGCCGGTTTCGACCGCCCAGCGTTCGACCCGCGCGCGTCGCGCATCCGGAGGACCTCTCCCCCCCGGGACGCGGCGCGCGCGGCTTTTGAGGTCGGGATCGGCGCGTGCCGGGCGACCCGGCGCGCCCGCGGGTCGAATCAGCCGGCGCCGGCGCAGCGGGCGCAGAGCCCGTGGACTTCCAGCGTCTGCGCCTGCGGCACGAAGCCGAGCGCGCGGGCCTTCTCGTCGAGCAGCGCGACGATGCGCTCGTCCTCCAGCTCCACCGCCGAATGGCAGCGGTCGCAGATCAGGAACGGCACCGAATGCTGCGCCGTGCTCGGGTGGTGGCAGGCGACGAAGGCGTTGACCGATTCGAGCTTGTGGATGAAGCCGTTGGCGAGCAGGAAATCCAGCGCGCGGTAGACCGTCGGCGGCGCCGCGGAGCCGGCGCTGTCCTCGTCGTCGAGCTTGTCGGCGCGGATCCGGTCGAGCAGGTCGTAGGCCTTGATCGGCTTGCCCTGCGCGGCGATCAGGCCCAGCACCTTGGCGCGGATCGGGGTCAGCCGCAGCCCGCGTTCGCGGCAGGCGCGCTCCACCGCGGCCACGAAGCCCGGGGCGTCGTGGACGTGATGGTGCGGATCGGTGCAGTGGTCGTGGGCCATGGCCGGATGATGGCGACGCGCGCGCGGCGACTCAACCCCGCGCCGACGGACGCGCCCGACGGAGGCGTCGTTCAGCCCGCCGCCGCGATCTTCGCCAGCGCGGCGTCGATGCGCGCCAGCGCCTCGTCGCGGCCGGCGAGGAACACCGTGTGCGAGATGTCCGGGCTGACCTGGGTGCCGGTGATCGCCACCCGCATCGGCTGCGCGACCTTGCCCATGCCGATGCCCAGGGCCTCGGCGGTGGCGTGCAGGGCGACGCTCACCGCGTCGGCGCTCCAGTCGGCGGCGGCGATCGCGGCGAGGCGATCGCGGGCGTCGGCCAGCGGCGCGGCGGCTTCCGGCTTCAGGTGCTTGGCGACCGCGGCCTCGTCGTAGACGGTCAGCGGCTGGAACCACACCGCGGCGCGTTCGGCCATGTCCTTCAGCGTCTGCACGCGGTCGCGCAGGGCGATCACGAGGTCGGCAGGCCTCGGGCCCTTCGCCAGGTCGTAGCCCGCGCGCTCCAGATGGAACACCAGATGCTTCGCCACGGCCTCGGGATCGTCGCTCTTGAGGTACTGCTGGTTGAGCCAGCCGAGCTTGGCCATGTCCAGCCGCGAAGCCTTCGGATTCACGTCCTTCAGCTCGAACAGCGCCACCATCTCGTCGCGGGTGAAGATTTCCTGGTCGCCATGCGACCAGCCCAGGCGCACCAGGTAGTTCAGCAGCGCATGCGGCAGGTAGCCGGCGTCGCGATAGCCCATCACGTCGGCGGCGCCGGTGCGCTTGGACAGCTTCGCGCCCTCCTCGTCGAGGATCATCGGCAGATGCGCGAAGTTCGGCACGGGTGCGCCGAGCGCCCGGTAGATGTTGATCTGCCGCGGCGTGTTGTTGACGTGGTCGTCGCCGCGCACCACGTCGGTGATGCCCATGTCGATGTCGTCCACGACCACCGCGAAGTTGTAGGTGGCGTAACCGTCGGAGCGGAAGATCACCAGGTCGTCCAGTTCGCTGTTGGCGATCTCGATGCGGCCCTTGACCTTGTCGTCCCAGGCGACGGCGCCGTCGAGCGGATTCTTGAACCGGATGACGCGGTTCGGGTCGTCGCGGAAGCCGGCGTTCGCGTCGCGGTACGCGCCGTTGTAGCGCGGCTTGAGCTTGGCGGCCTCGGCGGCCTCGCGCATCGCCTGCAGTTCGTCCTTCGTCTCGTAGGCGTAGTAAGCCGTGCCCGCGGCGACCATCTGCTCGGCGACCTCGCGATAGCGGTCGAGGCGGTGGGTCTGGTAGATCGGGCCTTCGTCATAGCCGAGGTCCAGCCAGTCCATCGCGTCGAGGATGGCGTCGATCGCGCCCTGGGTGCTGCGCTCGCGGTCGGTGTCCTCGATCCGCAGCACGAACTGCCCGCCGTCGTGGCGCGCGGCCAGCCAGCAGTACAGCGCGGTGCGCGCACCGCCGATGTGCAGGTAGCCGGTGGGACTGGGGGCGAAACGGGTGCGGGTGGTCATGGCGACGGCATCGGCGGCGTGAAGCCGGCCATTTTACCCGACCGCCGGCGTCGCCCGGCCCGTCGCCTGCGCCGCCGCCATACAATGCCGCCATGACGACCCTGTTCATCTCCGACCTGCACCTGGACCCCGAACGGCCCGAGGTGACCCGCCTGTTCGGCGATTTCATCGACGGCGAGGCGCGCAAGGCCGACGCCCTGTACATCCTCGGCGACCTGTTCGAGGCCTGGGTGGGCGACGACGACCCGTCCGCGACCGGCGCCTTCGTCGCGTCGAAGCTGCGCGCGCTGGCGGACGCCGGCGTGCCGGTGGCCTTCCAGCACGGCAACCGCGATTTCCTGGTCGGCCGCGACTTCGCCCGCCGCGCCGGCGTGCGCCTGCTGCCCGAGCACGCGGTGGTCCCGCTGTACGGCAATCCGGTGCTGCTGATGCACGGCGACACGCTGTGCACCGGCGACGCGGCCTACCAGGCGTTCCGCGCGCAGACCCGGGCGCCGGCGTGGCAGGCGCAGTTCCTCGCCCAGCCGCTGGCCACGCGGCTCGCGTTCGCGGCGCAGGCGCGCGCGGCCAGCCACCAGCGCCAGCAGGCGATGAAGACCGACGACCGTGCGCAGTTCGAGACGATCACCGACGTCGCCCCCGACGCCGTGCACGAGACCCTTGCCCGCTACGGCGTGGACACGCTGATCCACGGCCACACCCACCGCCCGGCGATCCATGCGCTCGACATCGATGGCCGCCCGTGCCGGCGGATCGTGCTGGGCGACTGGTACACGCAGGGCTCGGTGCTGCGGGTGCAGCCGGACGGCGCGACCGAATTGTCCGCCCTGCCCCTCTGACCCGCTGTTCTCGCCGCGCGGGGCAAGACGCCGCCATCCTGTCTCCGCAAGCGTATCGGTAGAGCGGCCTTCAGGCCGCTGCTTTTGACCTCGACAGAAGAGCAGCGGCCTGGTGTTCAACAGCCGAAGGCTGGTCAGGCCGCTCTACCAAAGCACGAGCAGCCGCCTGGTGTTCAACAGCCGAAGGCTGGTCAGTCCGCTCTACCAACCGCATGGCGCGTCAGCGCATCAGCGACAGCACGACGAACGGCACCAGGTTGAACAGCAGGATGCCGATCTTGTAGACGGCCATGCCGGCGTAATGCAGCGCGTCGAAGCGTTCGCGACCGAGCGCAAACCAGCGCGCGTGCAGGCGGTGCAGGCGGTCGTGCGCGAGCGCGAACGCGGCGAACCACACCAGCAGCACGGCGTAGTTCGCGAGCGCGCACCACCCGAGGAAATCGCGGATCGCGGCGAGGTCCATGGAACGTCTCCGGAACGGCGGAAGCGCCAGCGGGGATTGTGCACCCCTTCGTCTCCTTCCCGCGCTTGCGGGAGCGGGCCGGGATGAGGGAACCGACATGAGCCGCGCTCCGCCCCCATCCCGACCTTCCCCCGCGAGCGGGGGAAGGCGTGGACGCGCTCGCCTCGTCCTGCGCGGCGACGCAGCAAGTCTGTCGAGACCAGCGCCTCAGGCCAGCGCCGCGGCCTGCTCCAGCGACCGCAGTTCTTCCTCGCTGAAGCCCGCGGCGCTGCGCGCGTCGTGGTTGAACGGGCCGTGGAGCACGCCGCGGCCGTACTCGACCAGCAGCCGGCGGAAGGTCGGCTCGGGATCGACGCCGTCGCGTTCGCAGTGCCAGCGGAACCAGCGCGAGCCGGCGGCGACGTGGCCCACCTCCTCGCGCAGGATCACCACCAGGATGTCCGCGGTGGCGTGGTCGCCGAGCTGGCGCAGCTTCGCGATCATGCCCGGGGTCACGTCCAGCCCGCGCGCTTCCAGCACCCGCGGCACCAGCGCCATCCGCTCCAGCCCGGAATGCGCGGTCTTCTCGGCCATTTCCCACAGGCCGTTGTGGGCGTCGAAATCGCCGTAATCGTGGCCGAGCGCCTGCAGGCGTTCGCGCAGCATCGCGAAGTGCCGCGCTTCGTCGTGCGCGATCCGCGCCCAGTCGGCGTAGAAATCGCGCGGCATGCCGCGGAAGCGGTAGACCGCGTCCCAGGCCAGGTCGATCGCGTTGAACTCGATGTGCGCGACCGAGTGGATGAACGCGGCGCGGCCTTCGTCCGTGCCGAAGCCGCGCCGCGGCAGCTCGCGCGGATGCACGAGCCGCGGCCGTGCGGGACGGCCGGGCATGCGGATGGGGTCGGGCGGCGGCGCGCCGTCGTCGTCGGCGAGCTCGCCGCGGGCGAAGGCCTCGGCCGTGGCGAAGGTCAGCGCGACCTTGTCTTCCGGCGTCGCGGCGCGGAGGCAGTCATGGGCGGCGGCGGACAACGTCGATGTCATGGCTTCGCTGTTCGTAGGAGCGACGTGAGTCGCGACTGCACATTTCGACGCGCATCCGGGTCGCGACTCACGTCGCTCCTACGAAAAACTCACCCCGCCACGCGGCGCTTCTTCTTGGCGTCGTCCGAACGCAACTGCTTCAGGCGCTCAAAATACCCGGGCTCGATGCCGGTGACGTATTCGCCGTTGAAGCACGAGCTGTCGAACCTGCGACCCGGGAACTTCGGGCCGGCGACCGCTTCTTCCAGATCCTTGAGATCCTGGTAGACCAGCCAGTCGCAACCGAGCAGGTCCTGGATCTGCTGCTCGGTGCGGCCGTGGGCGACCAGTTCCTCGGCGGACGGCATGTCGATGCCGTACACGTTCGGATGGCGCACCGGCGGCGCGGCCGAGGCGAGGTAGACCTTCTTCGCGCCGGCGTCGCGCGCCATCTGCACGATCTGCTGCGAGGTGGTGCCGCGCACGATCGAATCGTCGACCAGCAGCACCACCCGGTTGCGGAACTCCAGCGGGATCGGGTTGAGCTTGCGCCGCACCGACTTCGCCCGCTCGCCCTGCCCCGGCATGATGAAGGTGCGGCCGACGTAGCGGTTCTTGATGAAGCCCTCGCGGTACTTCACGCCGAGCACGTTGGCGATCTCCAGCGCGGCGTCGCGCGAGGTGTCGGGGATCGGGATCACCACGTCGATGTCGTGGTCCGGGCGCTCGCGCAGGATCTTCTCGCCCAGGGTCACGCCCATCCGCATCCGCGCCTTGTGCACGGAGATCTCGTCCATCATCGAGTCGGGGCGCGCGAAGTACACGAACTCGAAGATGCACGGCCGCAGCTCGCCCTCGGCGCACTGGCGCGAGTGCAGCTCGCCGCGCGGGGTGATGACGATCGCTTCGCCCGGCGCGATGTCGCGCAGGCGCTCGAAGCCGAGCACGTCGAGCGCGACCGATTCGGACGCGACCGCATATTCGCTGCCGGCGTCGGTCTGGCGGCGGCCCAGCACCAGCGGGCGGATGCCGTTGGGGTCGCGGAAGGCGACCAGGCCCAGGCCCAGCACCACGGTCAGCACCGCGTAGCCGCCCTTGGCGCGCCGGATCACGTTCTCCACCGCGCGGAACGCCGCGTCGGGCGTGAGCACGCGCTGCTTGTCCAGCTCGTGCGCGAACACGTTGAGCAGCACTTCCGAGTCGGACTCGGTGTTGACGTTGCGGCGGTCCTGCTCGAACACCTCGCGGCGCAGGGTGTCGGTGTTGATCAGGTTGCCGTTGTGCGCCAGCGCGATGCCGAACGGCGAATTCACGTAAAAGGGCTGCGCCTCGTCGCTGCCCTCGCTGCCGGCGGTGGGATAGCGGCAGTGGCCGATGCCGACGCGCCCCTGCAGCAGCGCCATCTCGCTGGCGCGGAAGGCGTCGCGCACCAGGCCGTTACCCTTGACCACGCGCAGCGCGGTGCCGTTGGCGGTGGCGATACCGGCGGCGTCCTGTCCGCGATGCTGGAGCACGGTGAGCCCGTCGTAGAGCTGGGCCGCGACGTCCGTGGTGCCGACGATGCCGATGATGCCGCACATGGATGAGGACTCCGGGTCACGCGAAGACGCGCCTCGCGGGCGCGGGAGGAACGATCGCCGCCGCGCCGGCCTGCGCCGGCGCAGCGGTCAGGGATACGGGCGGACGATGCCGTCGACGCCGACCTTGGCCTGGATCTGGGCCTTGAGCTGGTCGGCGGCGGCGCGATCGAGCGCGGGACCGACGCGGACGCGGGTGAGCTTGCCCTTGTCGGTGGTCACGGTGTCGGTGAAGGCGGTGAACCCGGCGGCGCGCAGCTTCTCGCGCATCGCGCCGGCCTGGACAGCGTCGGAGAACGCACCGACCTGCACCGCGAAGCCGACCTTGGCGGCGGCCGGGGCCGGCGTCGGGGCCGGCTTGGGCGCGGCCGGCTTCGGCGCGGGCGGCGCGGGCGTCGGCTTGGGCGCCGTGGCGACGGGCGCGCTCGCGACGGGCTTGGACGCGGGAGGCGCGGGCTTCGCTTCCGGCTTCGGTTCGGGCCGCGCGGCCGCGGTCTGCGGCTCGACGGGTTTCGCGGACTCGGCCGGCTTCGGCGGTTCGGCGGCGGCCGGGGCCGTCGTCTCGGCGTCCAGCGCGACCACGCGCACCGGCACGTCGCTGCGCACTTCGAGCGCTTTCAGGCGCACGCTCTCGGCCTCGGCGCGGTTGGCGTAGGGGCCGATGCGCACGCGGAAGGCCGATTTGCCGTTCACGGTCGTGGTTTCGCTGTAGGCCGGCAGGCCGGCGTTCCTGGCCAGCGCGACCACCTGGTCGGCGCCCTTCTGGGTGGCGTAGGCGCCGAAATGCACGGCGTAGTCGCCACCGGCGGTGGTCGGCGGCAGCGCCTGGGCGGCGTCGGCCGGCGGCGTCGCGGAGGGGTCCGCCGGCGGCGCGGCGCCGGCGTCGCTCGCGGCGGCCGCGGGCTGCGGGCGATCGACCGGGGTGGCGTCCATCCCGACCGCGCCGCCCTTCGGCACCTCGCCCGGCGCCGCCAGCGGCAGTTCCCGGGTTTCCATCTCGCCGCCGGGGGCGTCCGGCATCTTCAGCGGCACGTCGGACACGCCGCTGTCGGGCGCGGGGCCCTTCACCAGCATCGGCAGGAAGATGACCGCGAGCGCGACCAGCACGGCCGCGCCGATGAGGCGCTGTTTGAGGGCAGTGTCCAAGGGGCCGGTTCCGCACGGGCAGGGAGGCGGGCGGATTATACGCCGGCCCCGTCGGCGACCGTCCGGATCGCCGTCGCCGGGGGACTCAGGCGTTCATCAGGCGCCGGAGGGCCGCCTCGGCGGTGTGGAACGAACCGAACACCAGGATCCGTGCGCCCGGCGGCGCGGCGCGGCAGGCGGCGTCCAGCGCCTCGGCGACGGTCGCCGCGCGCGTCCCCGCAGCCGCGGGCGTGCCGGCGAGGGCCTGGGCGAGCGCGTCCCCGTCGCGCGCGCGCGGACCGGCATCGGGCAGGCCCGCGAGCCACCAGCGGTCGACCTGCGGCGCCAGCGCGGCGACCACGCCGGCGGCGTCCTTGTCGGCCAGCGCGGCGAACACCGCGAACGTCGGGCCGGCGGCCGGGGTCGCCGCCAGCGCGTCGGCCAGCGCGCGCGCGGCCTGCGGGTTGTGGCCGACATCGACCAGTACCTCGACGCCGTCGCGCGCGAAGCGCTGCAGCCGCGCCGGCACTCGCGCCGCACGCACGCCGTCGACGAACGCCGCGTCGGGCAGGTCGTCCGGCAATGCGTGCAGCGCGGCGATGGCGACCGCGGCGTTGCGCAACTGCACCGGCGCCGCGAGCGCGGGCAGCGGCAGGTCGAGTTCGCGGCCGAGCGTGCGCCAGCGCCAGCGCGCGTCGCCGCCGTCCTCGGCGGCGGCGGGTTCGAAGAAGAAATCGCAGCCGATCCGCAGCGCCGACGCGCCGATCGCGTAGGCGCGGCCGAGCACGCTGGACGGCGGGTCGTCGTCGCCCAGCACCAGCGGCGTCCACGCGCGGGCGATGCCGGCCTTCTCCGCGCCGATGGCCTCGACGGTGTCGCCCAGCCAGTCCTGGTGGTCGAGATCGACGGTGGTGATCACGGCGACATCGGGATCGACCAGGTTGACCGCGTCCAGGCGTCCGCCGAGGCCCACCTCGAGCACCGCGAGATCCAGCCCGCTGCGCGCGAACAGCCACAGCGCGGCCAGGGTGCCGTATTCGAAGTAGGTCAGCGGCACGCCGCCGTCGGGCAGGCCGGCGCGCGCCGCTTCCACCGCCTCGAACGCGGCGACCAGCGCGTCGTCGTCGGCCTCGACGCCGTCGATCCGCACCCGCTCGTTGTAGCGCAGCAGGTGCGGCGACGTGTACGCGCCGACCTTCCAGCCCGCGGCGCGGGCGATGGCCTCGACGAAGGCGACGGTCGAGCCCTTGCCGTTGGTGCCGCCGACGGTGATCACCCGGCGCGCGGGTTTCGCCAGCGCCATCGCGTCGGCGACGACGCGCACGCGTTCCAGCCCCATTGCAATCGTATTCGGGTGCTGGCGCTCGATGTGCGCCAGCCAGTCGGACAGGGTGCGTGCGGTCATGCCGCTATTATCCGGCGCGGACGCCCCGTCCGGCCATCGTCGACGCCGCATGCCCTCGCCCGCGCCCCTGCCCGCGCCCGTCCTCGGCTCGATGCGCTTCGGCGACTGGGGCGCACGGCTGTCGCCGGACGCCGTCGCCGACCTGCTCGCGGCCGCGCTCGACCTCGGGATCGACACCCTCGATCTCGCCGACATCTACGGCGGCCACACCACCAACGCGCTGGTCGGCGCCGCGCTCGCCGCGCGCCCGGGCCTGCGCGCGCGGCTGCGGCTGGTCGCGAAGGTCGGCATCCGGATGGCGTCGAGCCCGGGCAACCCGCGCGGCGTGCAGCACTACGACCTGTCGGTGGCGCACCTGCGGCGCGCGCTTGACGGGACCCTGGCGGCGCTCGGCGTCGATCGCGTGGACACGGTGATGCTGCACCGCTTCGACCCGCTGCTGGAGCCGGCGGCGATCGCGGCGTGGGTGCGCGCGGAACAGGCCGCGGGGCGGGTCGGCGGGTTCGGCGTGTCCAATTTCGATGCACACGCGCTGGCGCTGTTCGACGGCCGGCTGCCGGTGGTCGCGAACAAGATCGAACTGTCGCTGGCGCAGACCTCGGCGCTGGACGACGGCACGCTCGCGGCCACCCGCGCGCGCGGCGCGGAGGCGCAGGCCTGGTCGCCGCTGGGCGGCGGCGGCCTGCTCGACCCGCAGTCGCCGGCCGGCGGCCGCCTGCACGCGCCGCTGCGGGCGATGGCGGCGGACTTCGGGCTCGACCCCGCGGGCCTGCTGCTGCGCTGGGTGGCGACCCTGCCCGACACCCGCGTCGTCCTCGGCACCGCGAACCCGCGGCGGCTCGCCGACGCCGTCCGCGCCTGCGGCGAAGCGCTGCCGCGCGACGCGTGGTACGCGCTCCACGAAGCTGCGCGCGGGCATCCGGTTCCGTAGAGTGGGCCTTGGCCCACCCTACGGCGTGGATCCGGTCACAGCGCGCGATGCACCGCTTCGCCGAACAGCGCGGTGTGGTGCGCGCAGTCGTTGAGCCGCACCACTTCCATGCGCTCGGAATCGGGACCGGCGAGCAGGTTCAGCGTCGCCGGCGCCTGGCGGAAGCCCCACAGCTTCGACAGCGGAATGCCGAGGATCCGGCACAGCAGCACGCGGTTCACCGCGTCGTGGGCGACGACCAGCAGCGTGTCGTCGTCGCCGAGCCCGGCGGTGGCGCGCTCGAACGCCGGCCAGGCGCGGTCCAGCACCTGCTGCAGCGATTCGCCGCCCTGCCCCGGCATCAGCACGGTCTCCGGCGCCTCGCGCCAGGCGCGCAGCCGTTCGGGGTCGCGTTCGCGGATCTCGGCGGCGAGCAGGCCTTCCCATTCGCCGTGGCCGATCTCCATCAGGCCGGCGTCGGTGGCGAGCTGCGCCTTGCGCGCATCGCCGAGCGCGAACTCGGCGGTGGTGCGGGCGCGGGCGAGCGGCGAGGCGACGGCGCGGTCGATGCGCACGTCGGCCAGCCGCGCACCGAGCGCGCGCGCCTGGCCTTCGCCCACGGGCGACAGCGGGATGTCGATCTGGCCCTGGTAGCGGCCTTCGGCGTTCCACGGCGTTTCGCCGTGGCGAGCGAGGAGGATGCGCATGTCCCGGGCCTCAGACCTGCTGCAGCGACAGCACGCCCGGCGTGGCCTTCACCGTCGCCAGTTGCGCCTCGCTCAGCGGCTTGTCGATGGTGATCGCCGCGCGGGCCTGGCCGTCGCCGGCGGCGCCGAGCGCGAAGTTGATGATGTTGGTTCCGGCCTCGCCGAGCAGCGTGCCGACCCGGCCGATGATGCCGGGGCGGTCCTCGTTGCGCATCAGCAGCACGGTCGCCAACGGATCGAACTCGATCTCGACGCCATCGAGGCGGACCACGCGCGGGCCGCGGTGCAGGGTGGCCTCGATCTCGCGGGTGCGGCTCTTGCCGGCGCCGTTGTCGCCGACCACGCGCACCTTGAGCAGACGGTCGAAGCCGTCGCCGTCGCCGCCGACGGTCTCGGCGACCGTGAGCCCGCGCGCAGCGGCTTCCTGCAGCGCGTTCACCGGCGTGACCCGGCCCGACGCGGTGCCCAGCAGCGCGGCGACCAGCAGGCGCGTGAGCGGCCGCGTGTCGAGCGCGTCGGTGCGGCCGGCGTAGGTGATCTCCAGCCGGGTCGGCGCCTGCACCAGGCGCACCGAGAGGCGGCCCAGCGCCGACATCAGCGGCATCCACGGCCCGACCTCGCGCGCGGCCTCGGCGGTGAGCGGCGGCAGGTTGACGCAGCCGGCGACCGCGCCGGTGGCGACGAAGTCGATGATCTGGCGGGCGAGGATGGTGCTGACCGCCTGCTGCGCCTCGCTGGTGGACGCGCCCAGGTGCGGGGTGAGGATCAGCTTCGGATGCGCGCGCAGCGGCGAATCGGCCGGCAGCGGCTCGGTGGCGAAGGTGTCGAGCGCGGCGCCGGCCAGATGGCCTTCGTCGAGCAGCATGCGCAGCGCGTCCTCGTCGACGAGGCCGCCGCGCGCGGCGTTGATCAGGTAGGCGCCCTTCTTCATCTGGCGCATGCGCGCCTCGGACAGCAGGTTGGTGGTGTCCTTGGTGCGCGGGATGTGCAGGGTGATCACGTCGGCCCAGGCGATCAGTTCGTCGAGCGACTTCAGCGGGACGCTGCCCTTGCCCGCGGCCGAGGCCGGCAGGAACGGGTCGAACGCCGCCACGTCCATGCCGATGCCCTGCGCCTTGCGCGCGACCGTGCCGCCGATGCGGCCCAGGCCGATGACGCCGAGCTTCTTGCCTTCCAGCTCGAAGCCGGTGAGGCCCGCCTTCGGCCATTCGCCGGCCTTCATGCCCGCGTCGGCCTTCGGCACGTGGCGGGCGAGCGCGAACAGCAGCGAGATCGCGTGCTCGGCGGCGGCCAGGGTGTTGCCGTCGGGGGCGTTCATCACCGCGATGCCGCGGGCGGTGGCGGCGTCCACGTCGATGGTGTCCACGCCGGCGCCGGCGCGGCCGATGACCTTCAGTTTCTTCGCGTTTTCCAGCGCCTCGGCGGGCACCCGGGTGGCGGAACGGACGAGGATGGCGTCGCAGTCCTCGAGCGCGCCGGCGAGCTTCGCGGCGTCCTTGATCGGTTCGGAAATCTCCACGGTCCAGCCGGCGTCGCGGAACATCGCCAGGCCGTCTTCGTGGATACCATCGCATGCCAGCACTTTCATGGGGTCGGCTCCTGTAGTGGGGAAGAATCCCGCGGAGCCCTGCTGGCCGGCACTGCGCAAACATCGTGGATCGATGCGTGGACCGATGACGCTGGTCCGGGGGATCGGCTGCAGCCCTTGGGCTGGACAGGCGATCCACCTGCGGGTCGGGAGACGGGGCCGGCTGGCATGGGAATCCGCGACGGGGAGCAGCCTAGCAGACGATCCGCACACTGCAAAGCGGGGCTCGCGTCCGTTCGTCGGACGCGGCATGCTGCGGCGATCGGGGCCCGGTGCGGCCCGCGGGAGACGGCGATGCCGAAGGTGACAGGCGACTTCGAAGTCCGGCGCGACGCGCAGCCGATGCTCGACCTGGGCGACGGCGCGCAGGCCGCGCACGTGCGCTTCGACAAGACGTTCCACGGCCCGCTGGAGGCGACCGGCGTGGTCCACATGCTGGCGGTCGGAACCGCGACCGAAGGTTCGGCCGCCTACGTCGCGGTCGAACGCATCGTCGGCACGCTCGACGGCCGCGCCGGCAGTTTCCTGATGCACCACACCGGCGTGATGGATCGCGGCGCACCGTCGCTGGCGGTGAACGTGGTCCCGGATTCGGGCGCCGGCGCGCTCGTCGGGCTGCGCGGGACGCTGGCGATCGAGATCGTCGACGGCAGGCACGCCTACACGTTCGACTACACGCTGCCGGACGCGGAGGACGCGGCGGCCGCAAGCTGAATGCGCGCAGCGGCCGGAGTGTGGAAGCGATAACGCTTTCCGAAGATCGCCGGCGCTACAGTCGGGTGGCCGGTCCTTCCGGCGATCCACATACAAGGAGTTCCACATGAAGACATCGATCACGCGCGGCCGTCGGCCGCTCCTGCTCGCCCTGGCCACCGCGCTCGTCGTCGGCGCCGCCATCGCCGCCCCGCCGGGGCCGACCGCGATCGGCGATTTCTACTACTACTTCGACGCCAGCGGCAACACGATCGGCTACCGCGCGATCGACTGCTACGGCAACTACTCGGCGTGGGGCACGACCAGCAACCGCTACTCGGTCGGACACGCCTACTGCGTGCCGCGCTGAACCCGCTGGCGCCGCCTGCCGCGAACCGGCAGGCGGCAGCGGCATCCGCCTTCGCCGGCGATGCGCCAGACCCGATGCGCCAGACCTCCCGCCCCGCTGCAGGGGCCGCGCACTGAAAACCCGCATCGAGCACGCTTCCGGAACCGGGGCCGCTCCCGGACCCGACGCCGGATCTCCCGGAAACAACCCAAGGAAAAGGAACGAACGATGACACTCTCGATCAAGCGTCGCGGCACCCGCATCGCCCTGGCGCTCGCCGCCGCCTGCGCCATCGGAGCGGCGGTCGCCGCCGCCCCCGGTCCCACCCACAACGGCGAGTTCTACTACTACTTCGACACCGCCGGCAACACGGTCGGCTACCGTGCGATCAATTGCGACGGCACCTACGTGTCGTGGGGCAAGACCAGCACCCGTTATTCCAACGGCTACATGATCTGCGATCCGATCTACTGACGGCGGCTCTCACCAAACGGAAACGGCGGCCGATGGCCGCCGTTTCCTCATGCGCGCGTCGCATCCGCGCGGCGCGGCGTCATTTCTTCGCCGGCACACCCAGTTCCTGCAGCAACTGCGGCGCCGGGAACACTTCCTGCATGATCCAGCGCATGTAGCGCTGGTCGACCGAGATCATGCGGTTGACGCTGCCGTCGTAGATCCAGTTCGAGCTCACCGATTCCCAGTTGCCGTCGAACGCCAGGCCGACCAGCTTGCCCTCGGCGTTGAGCACCGGCGAACCGGAATTGCCGCCGGTGATGTCGAGGTCGGACAGGAAGTTCACCGGCACGGTGCCGAGCTTCCTGTCGGCGAGGCCGCCGTAGCGCTTGGCGCGGATCGCCTCCAGCAGCGCCGGCGGCGCGTCGAACGGTTCCTGCCCGGTCGCCTTGGCCGCGACTTCCTCCAGCAGCGTGAACGGCTTCTGGCGGGCGCCGTCGCGGGTGGTGTAGCCGGTGACGGTGCCGAAGGTGATCCGCAGCGAACCGTTGGCGTCGGGGTACACCGCTTCGCCGCGGCTCTTCTTGTAGTCGGCCACCGCCTGCAGGTAGTGCGGCCGCGCGACCAGGTTGTCGCCGGCGCGGGCCTTGCGCGCTTCCTCCACCTGCAGCAGCGTCGGCATCATCGCCACCGCGTAGCGGATCGCCGGATCCTTGCTGGTCTCGAACGCCTTGCGGTCGGCCTTCATCCAGCGCAGGCGCTCCTCGGTCGAGCCCAGTTTGGTCGCCGCCAGCGCCTTCAGCGCCGCCGCGATGGCCTTGTCGTCGCCGCCCTTGAGCCAGGCGTCCAGCGGCTTCAGGCGCTGCTCCTTCGGCAGGCGCAGGTACTGCTGCAGCCAGTAGCGGGTCAGTTCGCGGTCCATCGACGGGACGTAGCGGCGCTCCATCTGGCGCAGGTCGCCCTCGATGCGCGCGTAGTCGCGCTGCTGGAAACCGGGCTCGCGGTCGGCGTCCGGCCGGGCCCGTTCGATCGACAGCCGGTACAGTTGCACCGCGGTCGCGAGCACGCCGTTGCGGCCGAGCTGGCCCAGCACCTGATCGCGTTCGCGGGTGGCGGTGGCCTGGGTGTTCAGCGCGCGCAGGGTCTGGTAGGCCTGCAGCGGACCCTCGCCGTTGCGGCCGCGCTTGCGCAGGAACATCTCGACCGCCTCCTCCTGCTTGCGCTTGATCGCGATCGCGCCCATCCGCTCGAAGCCCTCGAGCTGGCCGTCATAGTTCTTCAGCACGTTCTCCCAACTGCGCACGATGCTGGCGTACTTCACCGCGACGTCGGGATTCTTGCGGCCCTCGGCGTCGACCAGCGCGACCATCGCCTTGTAATGCCGGCTGAGCGTGGGATAGGTCCAGTCCACCGTCTGCTCGAACTCGTCCGCCAGCGCGTAGCGGTTGGTGCTGCCGGGGTAACCGGCGACCATCACGAAGTCGCCCGCGGCGAGCGGCTTGTCGGCGAACTTCAGCCACTGCTTCGGCCGGTAGGGCACGTTGTCCGACGAATACGCGGCCGGGCGGCCGTCGCGACCGACGTAGGCGCGGTAGAACGAGAAATCGCCGGTATGGCGCGGCCACATCCAGTTGTCGACCTCGCCGCCGTAGTTGCCGACGCTCGCCGGCGGCGCGTAGACCAGGCGCACGTCGCGGATCTCGAGGTTGCGGAACAGTCGGTAGGTGCTGCCGCCGGCGAAGCTGTAGAGCCGGCAGCGATAGCCCTCGCCGCGTTCGCAGTCCGCGATCAGGCGCTTCTCGATGGCGTCGTAGGCCTGGCTGCGCGCCAGCCCGTCGCGGGCCTCGCCGATCGCCTGGCGGACCTGCGCGGTGACGTCGTCGATGCGGTCGAGCACGAAGATGCGCGCGCCGGGGCCGGCGCTGAGCTCCTGGGCCTGGGTCGCGGCGTTGAAGCCGTCGACGATCAGGTTCTTCTGCGGCGTCGAGTTGAGCTGGATCGCGCCGTAGGCGCAATGGTGGTTGGTCGCGAGCAGGCCCTGCGGGGACACGAAGCTGCCGGTGCAGCCGCCGAGCGACACCACCGCGCCCAGCGGGTCGCCGGAGAGGTCGGCGAGCTGCTTGGCGGGCAGTTTCAGCCCCGCGGTCTTCAGCGGGCCGGCGATCTCCGGCAACTGCTGCGGCACCCACATGCCTTCTGCGGCGCGGGCGGCGGGCGGGGACAGCGCGCCGACGGCCGCGGACAGCACGGCGACGGCGAGCACGGGGGAGCGCATGGCGGGACCGGAACGGGACATGGCGGATCGATCGTTGGACAAAGAGGTCGAGTGTATCGACTCGCCGCCGGCCGTCGCCATGTCCGATGGTCATGCCCCGGGGCGCACGGACGGCGTCCGCCCGCCCGGCCGCGGATCGCCCGGCCGGTCACCGGCCGTCCACCGGCGCCGGCGTATACTGCGCCCCCTCCAAAGATCGAGACCGACGGGCCATGGCCGCGACCACGATGAAGGCGCTGGTGAAGCGCGAAGCCGCCAAGGGCATCTGGATGGAGCACGTGCCGGTGCCCTCGCCCGGCGCGAACGAGGTCCTGATCAAGCTCGAGAAGACCGCGATCTGCGGCACCGACCTGCACATCTACCTGTGGGACGACTGGAGCCAGCGCACGATCAAGCCCGGACTGGTCATCGGTCACGAATTCGTCGGCCGGATCGCCGAGATCGGCCCCGGGGTCACCGGCTACCGGGTCGGCCAGCGGGTCTCCGCCGAGGGCCACATCGTCTGCGGCCATTGCCGCAACTGCCGCGCCGGCAAGCAGCACCTGTGCCCGAACACGGTCGGCATCGGCGTCAACCGCGACGGCGCCTTCGCCGAGTACATGGTGATGCCGGCCAGCAACCTGTGGCCGATCCCCGACCAGATCCCGAGCGAACTGGCCGCCTTCTTCGACCCCTACGGCAACGCCGCGCACTGCGCGCTGGAGTTCGACGTGGTCGGGGAGGACGTGCTGATCACCGGCGCCGGCCCGATCGGGGTCATGGCCGCGGGCATCTGCAAGCACATCGGCGCCCGCAACGTGGTCGTCACCGACGTCAACGACTACCGCCTGAAGCTGGCCGCCGACATGGGCGCCACCCGGGTGGTGAACGTCGCCAACACCTCGCTGAAGGACGTGATGAGCGACCTGCACATGGAAGGCTTCGACGTCGGCCTGGAAATGAGCGGCAACCCGCGCGCGTTCAACGACATGCTGGACTGCATGTACAACGGCGGCAAGATCGCGCTGCTCGGGATCATGCCCAAGGGCGCCGGCGTGGACTGGGACAGGATCATCTTCAAGGGCCTGACCCTGCACGGCATCTACGGCCGGCGCATGTACGAGACCTGGTACAAGATGACCCAGCTCGTGCTGTCGGGCTTCCCGCTGGGCAAGGTGCTGACCCACCAGTTGCCGATCGACGAGTTCCAGACCGGGTTCGAGCTGATGGAGTCGGGCCGCTCGGGCAAGGTCGTCCTGAACTGGAATTGATCCGGCCGGGCGGCACCCGGGCGCGGGGTGCCGCCGTCGGCGCGGGAACCGTCAGAAGTCGACGCGCAGCCCGATCGACACCGGGTACGAGACCCGCTTGCCGGTGTCGTTGATCGAGCCGAGCCCGAGGCCGCCGATGGCCGAATCGTCGCCGTCGAGTCCGGCCACGTAGCGCACGCCGGTCTGCGCGGTGATGCTGACCTTCTCGCCGACCGGGACCAGCAGGCCGAGGTCGATGCCGGCGCTCGCCGACCACGTCGACTTCGTGAACGGCACGTCGGCGATGGTGATCCCCGCGTCGGGGATCGCGAACGTGGCGCGGATGGCGTCCGTGCGGGTCGCGCCGAGGCGGCCGGCCACGAACGGCCGCGTCGGCCCCAGTTCGCCGAAGTAGCGGCGATAGCCGCCTTCCAGCGTCAGCGCCGTGTAGTCGCCGAAGGTGCCGCGCACCGGGAGCGTGGTCGAGAGGGCGGGCACGAAGGCGCCGCCGACCTGCACCGTGCCCTTGTCGGCCCGGGTGCGGCGGACCTGGCCGAAGACCTCGGAACGGTCGTCGATGCCGTAGCTGAACTCGAGGCCGTAGGACGTGGCCGAACCGTAGATGTCGTCATGGCCGCGCGAGCGGATGCGCAGCTCCGCGCCGACGCCGGCGAGGTCGGGATTGAGCGGGCCGAGGTCCGGCACGGCGACGGTGGCGCCATCGTGGACGTCGCCGCTCAGCGGCCGGTCGACGCCGCCGAAGACGGACGCGGACCACTTGCCGGCTTCCGGTCCCGCGGCGAACGCGGCGGGGGCGAACAGGCACAGGGCGGACATGATGAGGATCGACTGCTTCATCTTGACTCCTTGGGATTCGGGGGACTGCGTGCGCATCTGCGCAGCCCATCCGTTACGCGCCCGTCCCGGAGACCGGATGCATCCATCGATGGAACACAGCGGGGCCGCGGCGGGAAAGGAGCGCCGCCACGGCCGTCCCGCGGTCCCGCGGCGGCCGGACCGGGCGGGATCGCGGGAGGTCGATGCGGGACGGGGGGCGACCGGCGCCGGCGGGCCGCCCATGCCCGGGTCGATCGCTGAATACGATTTCAGGGCGATATGCGACGCAGCAGGCCCGGGGCCATTGACGCCGTCGATGGTGCGCCGCAATGAAAACGGGCGCCGCGAGGGCGCCCGTCGGGAACCGCGAGACTCCGGGATCAGCCGCCGACCGAGAAGGTCAGGACGAACTTGTTCTCGGCGTTGTCCTTGCCGAACACGTTGTCGGCCTTGCTGTCGTTGCCGACATAGCCCAGACCGATGTTGACCGGGCCGAAGTCGCGGTTCACGCCCACCGAATAGGTGGCGTAGCCGCTCTCGGACGCGATGTCCTTGTCGATCGTGGTGTAGCCGACGCCGGCGGTCAGGTTGATGTCGTGGCCGACGCCCCAGCTCCCGTCCAGCCCCAGGTAGGTGCTGTTGGTGTCGGTGTTGAGGTAGTCGTTGGTGAAGCCGAGGGTGACGCTGTAGTCCTTGGCGATGGTGGCCTTGCCGACCAGCTCGTTGTAGGCGTAGTTCACGCCGTCCGGCTCGCCCGCGTAGTTGTAGCGGACCAGTTGGACGTCGAGATTGACCTGGTCGGAGACGTCGCCGTTCCAGCCGACGAAGGTGTCGATCTCGGCATCGGTCGGATCGCCGTGGCCGAAGTCCACGTTGGACGCCCAGCCGCCGACGTACAGGCCGTTGTCCCAGCTATAGCCGATGCCGCCCTGCAGCGCCGGATGGTCGTCGGTCTGGGAAATGCCGCGGAACAGGTACTCGGACGTGGCGGCGGCGTTCCAGTTGAAGCCGGAACTGTCTTCTTCCTGGGCCTGCGCCGCGAACGGCGCGGCGGCCAGGAGGGCGAGCGCGATCAGGTGTTTGTGCACGGGAACCTCCAGTGTAAGGGTGTGGGGATGGGGGAGCAGGGGGCCATCGGGGACGGCTCCGGCCCGAGATCAACTCATATTTAACCCTTTGCGCGACTGAAGGGCCGCCCTGTCCGCGCCGCGGTTTTTGCGACCTCCGTCATCTTTGGCATCGAACTTGCTTTGCAGTCGCCGGAGTGCGCCATCACAAATCGATCGAGGAATCGTACGCATGACCTACCACGTCGCGCTTTGCGGCCTGACGGCCAGGGACGCCCGCCTGCTGGAAATCGTGATCAACCGGGCGAACAACGGCCGGCACGCCTTCCGCGCCGCCGAGAGCGACAACCTCCCCGACCCGCGGGCGGTGATCGTCGATGCCGGATCGCCCCGGTCCATGCAGATGTACGAGGCGCTGCGCCACCGCCATCCGGGGGTGATCTCGCTGACGATCTCCGACCACGGCATGGCCGGCGACACCCGCTACCGGATCCAGCGCCGCTCGCTGCTGCTGCAGGTGCTCAAGGTCCTGGACGACCTGGCGGACCACGAGTTCGTCGGCAGCAAGGTCAGCCCGCACCCGACCGCCACCGCCCAGGCCGCCGCCCCTGCGGCGCAGGCCGGCGGCGGCGCGGCCGAAGCGGCGTTCGTCGAAGGCCGCGCCGGCGAGCCGCGGCCGCTGCGCGCGCTGGTCGTCGACGACAGCCTCACCGTGCGCGAACAGATGCGCCAGGCCCTGCAGCGCCTGGGCATCGCCAGCGACCAGGCCGACAGCGCCGAGGCCGCGATGCGCCTGCTCGAGCACGGCACCTACGACCTCGCGTTCCTCGACGTGGTCATGCCCGGCACCGACGGCTACGAGCTGTGCCGCAAGATCAAGCACAACAACTACCTGCGCGGGATGCCGGTGCTGATGCTCACCAGCCGCTCCTCGCCGTTCGACCGCGCCCGCGGCGCGCTGTCCGGCTGCGACAGCTACCTCGTCAAGCCGATCACCTGGGACATCTTCAGCCAGGCGGTCGACAAGGCGCTGCTCAAGCACTTCCGCAACGATCGCGCGCAGATGATCGCGCGCGGCTACCGGCTCTGACGCCGCGCGCCCGCGCGCCCACGCACTTCCCCGACAGGATTCCCGTCCATGCCCAAGGCCCTGATCTGCGACGACTCCGCCGCCGAACTCGCGAATCTCCGCAACATCCTCAGCAATGCCGGCTGGCATTCGGTCACCGCCAGCAACGGCGCCGAAGCCGTGCAGAAGGCCAACGCCGAGAAGCCGGCGCTGATCTTCCTCGACATCATCATGCCGGACATGGACGGCTACGAGGCCTGCCGCCAGTTGCAGTCCAACGGCGACACCAAGGGCATCCCGGTGGTGTTCGTCTCCAGCAAGAACCAGAAGGCCGACCAGATCTGGGCCAAGATGCAAGGCGGCAAGGCGCTGATCGGCAAGCCCTACTCCGCCGACCAGATCCTCGAAACGCTGCGCGCCTACGGCTGAGCGCGCCGGCATGAGCACGTCGGCGACCGACGACCGCGCGGGCGATGCCGGGGGCGCTTCGCAGGCGGCGACGCGGATCGGGTTCCGCCCGCATCCGCGGCTGCCGTGGCTGCTGGCCGCGCCCGGCGTTCCGCTGCAGGTGCTGATCGAAGCCGCGCCGGTGCGCGTGCCCAACACGCCCGCCTGGTTCCGCGGCGTCGTCAGCCAGCGCGGCAACCTGCTGCCGGTCTTCGACCTGGCCCGCTGGGCCGGGCTCGACGACACCGGCATGGAGCGGCCGCAGATCGTCTCGGTCGGACAGGGCGCGCAGGCCTGCGCGGTGGTCTGCGGCATCGCGCCGTCGCTGATCGCGGTCATCGCCGAAACCGACCGGGTCGAAGCCGCAGGCGCGCTGTCGCCCTTCCTCGGCCTTGCCTACGCCACCTCGCGGGGCATGGCGCGCGAATTCGACATCGCGCGCTGGCTGGCGACGGCGGCCTCCCGCATCGACGGCGGCGCGACGGCCTGATCCGACCGCCCCACCCTTCCCTCCGGTCCCCGATTCGCTTCCAAGGAAAGTCGCAATGGCCCGTTCCTCAACGTCGTTTCTCGGCAGCATCCGCGGACGCCTGGTGCTCGGCACGGCGGCGCTGGCGCTGATCCCGCTGCTGCTGCTCGCCGCCGCGCTGGGCTGGTACGCCAACCGCGAATCGTCGACCTCGCTCGACCAGCGCGCGTCCGACCAGATGGCGTCGATCCGCGCCGGCAAGCAGGAAGAGATCCGCGCCTACTTCGACAACGTCGCCAACCTGATGCGCACCGTGGCCGACACCGACGAGGTCCATCGCGCCCTGCGCGAAGGCGCCGAGCAGCAGCCGCTGCTGGCGACCGGGCTCGATCTGGACAAGGCCCGCGCCGCGTTGACCGGCTACTACCGCGACGATTTCGGTCGCCAGTTCGCGGCGCGCAACCCCGGCCAGCGCGCCGACATCTCCGCCATCGTCGCCAGCCTGCCGACGCAGACCGTCGCCGCGCAGTACACCTACATCGCCGCCAATCCCAATCCGCTGGGCAAGAAGAACGAACTGCCGCGCGCGCCGGACGCGGCCGCGTACAACGAGATGCACGCGCGCTTCCATCCGTTCGCGCGCAGGATCGTGCAGGACTACGGCCTGTACGACTTCTTCCTGGTCGACGCCAGGACCGGCTTCGTGGTCTACACCTACTTCAAGGAACTCGACTACGGCACCAGCCTGCGCGACGGCCCTTGGGCCGCCACCGGCCTGGGCCAGGCGTTCGCGAAGGCGATGGCCGCGAAGGCGTCCGGCGAGGTCTCGATCACCGACTACGCGCCCTACCGCCCGTCCTACGACGACCAGGCGTCGTTCGTCAGCATCCCGATCGTCGAACAGGGCGACACCGTCGGCGTGTTCGTGGTGCAGTTGCCGATCGACCGCGTCAACCAGATCATGACCTTCGACGGCAAGTGGAAGGCGGTCGGCTTGGGCGACTCCGGCGAAACCTACCTGGTCGGCCCCGACAAGACCCCGCGCTCGATCTCGCGCTTCATGCGCCAGGACCCGGGCGCGTTCGTGAACACGATGCGCGCCACCGGACTGGCGCAGACCAGACTCGCGGCGATGGATTCGCGCGACTCCAACATCGGCCTGATGCCCGTGGACACGGTCGGCGTGCGCAACGCGCTGGCCGGGCAGACCGGCGTCGCGGTGTACCCGGACTACCGCGGCGTCCCGGTGCTGGGCGCGTACGCGCCGATCGACGTGCTCGGCCTGCGCTGGGCGCTGCTGTCGGAAATCGACGACGCCGAATCGAAGGCGCCGATCGTCGCGCTGCGCCGCGGCATCCTGCTGGCGGCGCTGGCGGGCGTGCTGCTGGTGGGCCTGGTCGCGCTGCTGGCGGGCCTGCGCCTGGCCCGCTCGATCAGCGAGCCGCTGGGCGTGGTCCAGGAAACGGTGCGCAAGGTCGGCGCCGGCGACCTCGACGCGCGCACCGGCCTGCGCGGCCAGGACGAGATCGGCCAGCTCGCGGGCGCGTTCGACACCCTGCTCGACGAGAAGGTCGCCGAACTGGCGCGCGCGCAGAAGGAGAACGACCAGCTCAACAACTCGGTGATCGAGATCATGATGTCGGTGGCGCAGCTCGCGCAGCGCGACCTGGACGTCAAGGTGCCGGTGTCCGAGGACGTGACCGGCGCGGTGTCGGACGCCATCAACATGATGTCCACTTCGACCGCGCGCGCGCTGCGCGAGGTCAACACCATTTCCTCGCAGGTGTCCGACAGCTCGGTGCGCGTCAAGGAGCGCGCCGAGTCGGTGCTCAGGCTCGCCGGCGAAGCCAGCGACCAGGCCAGCGCGGCCTCGGCCGAACTGGGCGACACCGCGGACGCGCTGCGCCAGATCGGCGACCAGGCGCAGGACGCCGGCCGCGAGGCCGAGCGCGCGCTCACCGCGACCGCCGAGGCGATGTCGGTGGTGCGCGCCACGGTGGACGGCATCACCAGTTCGCGCGACCAGATCCGCGAGACCGAAAAGCGGGTCAAGCGCCTGGCCGAACGCTCGCAGGAAATCTCCTCGGCGGTCAGCATCATCGGCCAGATCGCGGAGCGCACCTCGGTGCTGGCGCTGAACGCCTCCATGCAGGCGGTCGCCGCCGGCGAGGCCGGTCGCGGCTTCGCGGTGGTGGCGGACGAAGTGAAGCGCCTCGCCGAGAACGCCCGCGAGGCGACCCAGCAGATCGCCGGCCTCGTCGGCGCGATCCAGTCGGACACCACCGAAACCCTGCAGGCGATGAACGGCACCATCGCCCAGGTCGTGGACATCACCCGGCTCGCCGACCGGGCCGGGACGCAGATGGGCGACACCCGCGCGGCGACCGAGGCGCTGGTGAACTCGGTGCGCAGCATTTCCCAGGCCACCCGGGCGCAGGCCGAGACCTCGCAGCGCCTGCTGGTGCGCGCGAACCAGTTGATCGAGGCGTCGCAGCGCACGCTGGAGGAAATCGAGGAACAGCGCGGCGACACCGAATCGCTTAACGCGTCGGCGACGGCGCTGGTGCGCACCGTCGGCGGGTTCAAGCTGCCCGCCAACCTCTGATCCGCACCGGTCCCGACGCCGATGGAGCCCACCATGTCCTCGTCGCACGCCGCCGCCGGCCTCCCGACGCTGGCGGGCGTCCGCGCGCGGCTCGACACCCTGCTGTCGCTGCTGCGCGCGGCCAACGCCTCGCCGGCGATGGCCGACGCCGCGCTGCTGGAACAGATGCTGGAGGCGCTGCATCGCGATGCGTCGGCGATCCCGCTGCCCGGCGTCGCCGAACTGCTGCGTAGCTGGCACGCCGCGCTGGGCGACCTGGTCCGCAGCGGCGGCACGCCGGACGAGCACGACCTGGTGCGGATGAACCTGTGGTTCGCCGGCCTGCAGGAATACCTGGCCGGACGGCTCGACCACGACGGCTGCCGGATGCTGGCGGAACTGCCCGACGGCATCCGCTGGCTGCCCAGGCTGTCGCCGGGCTTCGTGCATGCGCTCGCCCGCCGGCTGGTGCTCGCAGCGCCGCCGGCGGACCTCGAACCGCTCGACGCGATCCCGGAGGACGCGGTCCCGGAGGACACGCCGGTCGACGACGCCTTCGCACGCGACGCGATCGCGTTCGACACGGCTGCGTTCGCGATGCCGGCATCGGACATGGCGACGCCGGACATGCAAGCGGTCGATGCGCCGGCGTTCGATGCTGCTGCCGTCGATGCCGCGCAGCCCGTCGCAGCGCCCGCCCGCATCGCCGATGCGGGCGACGCGGCCGACATGCCCGGCGACACCGGCCCGGCGGTCGCCGACGAGGCCGTCGCGAGCTTCGATGCGCCCGCCGCGCCGTCCGCCGACGACGGCATGCTGTTGAATGGGGCGCTGTCGAATGGCGCGCTGTTGAATGGCGTGCCGTTGGACGGCACGCCGTTGGACGACGTGCTCTGGATCGGCCAGGAAGAACTCGACCTCACCCGCCAGGCGATCGCCGAACAGGTGCTGCCGCTGACCCGCGCCTGGTCGGACGTCGCGGCGTCGGACGCGGCCGCGACCGCCGACGCGATCGTCGAGGAGCTGGTCTACCAGACCCGGTTGATCGCGAACGTGATGGAGCTGATCGGCACCCGCACCCTCGAACGCGGGATGCTGTGCGTGAACGCCGGTCTGGAGCGCCGCGATCCGGCGTTCGGCCCGGAAGCGCTCGCCGCCTGGTGCAGCGCGCTCCTCGGCGTCTTCGAGGCCCCCGGGCGCGATGCCGGCGAACTGCTGGCGATGGTGTCCGAGGACCTGCCGGGCTTCGACGCCGCGTGGGCGGCGGCGCTGGGCGACGAACTGGAGCGGATCGCGATCGGCGTCGATCCGGCCCTGATCGCCCAGCGCAAGACCCTGGCGACCGCCGAGGACACGCAGCTCGCGCCCGCCGACGACGTGCTGCCGAGCGTGCTCGACGGCATGTACCGCGAACTTCCGGGCAACGCCGCGCGCTTCGGCGCGTCGGTGCGCGAACTGGTCGCTACCCGCTCGCCGGAACCGATCGACGAGGCCCGCCGCGTCGCCCACACGCTCAAGGGCGACGCCAACACCGTCGGCATCCGCGGCCTGGCCAACCTCACCCATGCCCTCGAAGACGTGCTGCTGGCGCTCGCCAGGCGCCCGGAACTGCTGGACGACGATTGCGCGGACCTGCTGACCACCGCCAGCGACGCGGTCGAGGAGATCGCCGACCACCTGCTCGGCCGCGGCCCGGCGCCGGACGACCTCGTGGTCGTCTACCAGCGGGTGCTCGACGCCGCCAACGCCCTCGCCGACGGCCGGGTCCCCGCGGCGGCGGCGTCTGCGGACGGCATCCCCGAGGACATCGTTGAAGAGGCGCCCGTCGCGCCGGCCGCAGTCGCGCCGGCCATGTCGCCGCCCACGTCGCCGCCGGCCGCGGCGACGCAGGACCCCGCGGGCATGGCGGACACCGGCATCCAGAGCCTCAACGTGCCGAGCGCGCTGCTCGACGAACTGCAGCGCCTGTCCGGCGAAAGCCTGGTCACCGCGCGCCAGATCGACCGCCAGCTCGAAGGCCTCGGCGCGATCCACCGCGACCAGCGCCAGTGGGTGCGCGGCACCCAGGACCTGATGTCGCGGCTCGACGACCTGGTGGCGCTGCGCGGCGCGGCCCTGCAATCGACCGCGCAGAAGGGCGGTGCCGAGCTCGATCCGCTGGAGATCGACCAGTACAACGAACTGCACGTGATCTCGCGGCAGTTGCTGGAATCGCACGCCGACAGCGCCGAATTCGTGCGCCGCATCGACCGCATCATGAATGCGCTCGGCGACCTGCGCAGCGAGCAGGAGCAGTTGGGCCGCGACCTCCAGCGCACGATCCTGCGCACGCGCACGGTGCCGTTCGGACAGGTGTCCGCGCGCCTGCAGCGCATCGTGCGCCAGACCGCGAAACAGTTGTCCAAGCCGGTCGAACTGGAGATCGTCGGCGAGGACATCCCGGTCGACGCGGAGCTGCTCGAACGCGTCGTCGAGCCGCTGGCGCACATCCTGCGCAACGCGGTCGACCACGGCATCGAGCCGCCCGAGGCGCGGGTCGCCGCGGGCAAGCCCGCGACCGGCCGCCTGACCCTGCGCGTTGGCCTGCAGGGCGACGCCGCGCTGATCGACGTGCAGGACGACGGCGCCGGCCTCGACTACGTCGCGATCCGTCGCCGCGGCATCGAGGCCGGGCTGATCGACGCCGACCAACTGGTCGACCAGCGCATGCTCGCGCGTCTGGTCCTGCTCCCCGGCTTCTCCACCCGCGCCGCGGCCACCGAAACCTCCGGCCGCGGCATCGGCATGGACGTGGCGGAGCGCCGCGTCGCCGCGCTGCGCGGCACGCTCACGCTCGCGTCCGAACCGGGCCAGGGCACTCGCGTGCAGTTGCGGCTGCCGGTCACCCGGACCCTGGCCAACGTCATCGTCGCCCGGGGCCAGCGCCAGGCCAGCGCGGTGGTCGCCGGCTCGATCGAACGCGTGGTCAGCTTCGGCGCCGGCGAGTGCCGCCAGGACGGCGGACGCCTGGTGGCGGTCGTCGACGGCGAGTCGCTGCCGGCGCTGCCCATCGAAGCGTTCTACGACGAGACCGCCGATCCCGCGCTGTGGACCGGCGGCGGCACCGGGCTGCTGCTGCGCGACGCCGACGGCCTTGCCCACGTCGTGCTGGTGCGCGCCATCGAGGAAGTGCGCAGCGTCGTCGTGAAACCGCTGGCCGCCTACCTGCCGCCGATCCCCGCGGTCCGCGGCATCACCCAGCTCGGCGACGGCGGCCTCGCCCCGGTGATCGACCTCGACGTGCTGCTGCGCGCCGCCGGCGAGCGCCGGTTCGACGTCGCTTCGCTCGCGCAGGCCGGCGCGCCCGCGGTGCGCGTCGTCGTCGCCGACGACTCGCTCAGCGTGCGCCGCGCGCTGGAGCAGTTGATGCAGGACGCCGGCTTCGAGGTCGGCACCGCGCGCGACGGCTTCGAGGCCCTGGCCGCGGTGCACGACAAGCCGACCCACGCGCTGCTGATCGATCTGGAAATGCCGCGCATGAACGGGCTGGAGGTCGTGCGCACCCTGCGCAACCAGGCCGGGACCCGCGACCTGCCGGTGGTGATGATCACCTCGCGCGCCACCGACAAGCACCGCGCGATGGCCGAACAGGCCGGCGTGACCCGGCTGCTCGGCAAACCGTTCGCCGAAGACGCGCTGGTCGGCCTCGTCCGCGAGCTGATCGCGGCCCAGGCCGCCGCGAAGCCGGCCGAATCCGTCGCCGGCTGAAGTGCGGGAGCTGAGGCGCGGGAGCTGAGGTGCGCGGACTGAGGCGCACGGACTGAGGCACGGAATACGCCGGCGCACGGCCCCGTCGCCGGGCGCCGCGTACACTAGCGGGCCACGTCCAACCGCGGGTCCGCCCGCCGCGCGCCGCCATGACCGATCAACGCCCCACCGCCCGCTACGCCGACGAACTCGACCGGATCCGCGACCAGGGCCTGTTCAAGGCCGAACGCATCATCACCAGCCCGCAGTCGGCCGAGATCGCGCTCGCCGACGGCCGCCGGGTGCTGAACTTCTGCGCCAACAACTACCTCGGCCTGGCCGACCATCCGGACATCATCGCCGCGGCTAAGGATGCGCTGGACAGCCACGGCTTCGGCATGGCCTCGGTGCGCTTCATCTGCGGCACCCAGGACCTGCACAAACAGCTCGAGCGGACCATCGCCGATTTCTTCGGCACCGAGGACACCATCCTCTACGCCGCCTGCTTCGACGCCAACGGCGGCCTGTTCGAGCCGCTGCTGGACGAACGCGACGCGGTCATCTCCGACGCGCTCAACCACGCCTCGATCATCGACGGCGTGCGCCTGTGCAAGGCGAAGCGCTACCGCTACGCCAACTGCGACATGGCCGACCTGGAGAAGCAGTTGCAGCAGGCCAGGGCCGACGGCGCGCGCACGATCCTGATCACCTCCGACGGCGTGTTCTCGATGGACGGCTTCATCGCGCCGCTGGACGAGATCACCGCGCTCGCGGCGAAGTACGGCGCGCTGGTCCATATCGACGAATGCCACGCCACCGGCTTCCTCGGCGCGACCGGCCGCGGTTCCGCCGAAGTGAAGGGCGTGATGGATCGCATCGACATCTTCACCGGCACCCTCGGCAAGGCGATGGGCGGCGCGCTCGGCGGTTTCACCACAGCGCGCAGGGAAGTGATCGAGATGCTGCGCCAGCGCTCGCGGCCGTACCTGTTCTCCAATTCGCTGCCGCCGCACGTCGTCGCCGCCGGCATCAAGGCGTTCGAGATGCTCGCCGCCGCCGGCGACCTGCGCGAGCGCCTGGCCGCGAACACCCGCCATTTCCGCGAGAAGATGACCGCCGCCGGCTTCGACATCAAACCCGGCGTGCATCCGATCAGTCCGGTGATGCTGTACGACGCGCCGCTGGCGCAGCGCTTCGCCGAACGCCTGCTGGAGGAAGGCATCTACGCCATCGGCTTCTTCTTCCCGGTGGTGCCGCAGGGCCAGGCGCGGATCCGCACCCAGATGAGCGCGGCGCACACCCGCGAACACCTCGACCGCGCGATCGACGCGTTCGTCCGCATCGGTCGCGAACTGGGCGTGATCGAGGCCTGACCCCGGCCACGTGCGCCCCGCCCTGCGCCGGCTGTTCCTGCGCGCGCTGTCGACCGACGGCGCGGCCACCCTGCGCGACGGGGCGTGGGAGACGCGCTGCCTGCACTGCCGGCGCCGGCTGCAGGTGCGGGCCGACGGCGAAGCGCTGGGGCGCGCGACCCTGGAGCACGTGGTGCCGCAGGCCTGGTTCGGCAAGCGTGCCGCCGCGGCGCTGACCGCGCAGGTCGGCGACGACGCCGACGACGCGCGCAACCTCGCCCTCGCCTGCGCCGGCTGCAACCACGGCAAGGGCATGTCCCACGACGCGCGCGGTCCGAGCGATGCACGCGCGCTGGAAGTCGTGTCGCAATTGCTGGAGCGCCGGCTCGCACGCTGGCGCGCGCCCGCCGCCGACTGACGCGCTCAGCGGCGTTTCGGTGCGGCCGCGCCGCGTGCCTGATCGGCCTTCGCGTCCGCCTTCGCTGCCGTCGCGCGCACCGGTTTCGCGGCCGGCTTCGGGCTGCGCCCGGCCGGTGGCCTGCCGGCGGCCTGCGCCCCCTTCGCGATGCGGATGCCGCGCGCCTTCATCCAGGCGTCGAAATCGTCGGCGGTCATCTGCCGCCCGTGCTGGGTCATCTCGAAACGGTTGCCGCCCTTGGTCGATACCGGCGGCGGCGGCGCGGCCTTCACGGCGGCGGGCGTGGCGTGTCCGGCACAGCCGGACAGCAGAACGGCGGCGAACACGGCCGCGGAGATGACGATGCGCATGGATGGACCCTTCGAGTACGGCCCGGATCCCCCGCGGGGAGTCTAGGGACTGCGCGCGCGCAGTGCATGAATGCGCCGGTGACCGGGCGCACGGTTCGCGACATCAGGCGCCGAGTCGGCGCAGATCGTCCTCGCCCAGCGCGCGCCACGCGCCCTTGGGCAGGTCGCCCAGCGCCAGATCGCCGATCGCCACGCGGATCAGGCGCAGGGTGGCGATGTCGAACGCCGCCAGCAGCCGCCGGATGTGCCGGTTGCGGCCCTCGTCGAGCACCAGTTCGAGCCAGGCGTTGCGCTGGCCGCTGCGGACCACGCTCGCCGAGACCGCCGACAGCCGCTCGCCGGCGTCGACGACGCCGGCGCGCAGCGCGGCGAGCAGCGCCTCGTCCGGGAGCCGATCGATCTGCACGCGGTAGGTCTTCGGCGGGCCGCTGTCGGGATCGGTGATGCGCGCGGCCCACGTCGGGTCGTTGGAGAACAGCAGCAGTCCCTCGCTGGCCCGGTCCAGCCGCCCGACGGGCGCGATCCACGGCAGCGGGCCGCCGTCGAGGATCGCACTCTCGAAGCAGCGATAGACCGTGTCGCGGCCGCGTTCGTCGCGTGCGGTGGTGACCAGCCCGCGCGGCTTGTTGAGCATCAGGTACACCGGCGCGGCGTCGGCGTTGGCGAGACCGTCGACGCGGATGTCGTCGCGATCCAGGGCGGTCGGCGACTCCGGATCGCGGACCACGCGCCCGCCCACGCGCACGCGCCCCTCGCGCACCCACTGCGCGGCCTGCGTGCGCGAACACAGGCCGCGCTTGGACAGCACGCGCGCCAGGCCGTACCGGGGCGGCCCCTCCCCGCGCGATCCGGTCATTGGACGATCAGGCGTTCCAGCAGCGCCGTATCCGGACGGCTGGACAGGAAGAACAGCGAGAACAGCCCGAGCGTGAACATCGTCCACACGCCACCGAACACGAGCAGGACAATCGTCGACTGGTGCAGGCCGTAGACCAGCGCGGCCTCGCCCGGAGCGTCGCGGTCGTAGCGCACCAGCACCGTGTCGCCGCGCAGGAGTTTGTCGAGGATCGCCTGGTGCATGCTTCGCGCGCTGCTGCCGGCGTAGCCGTAGGCGAGCCGATCGGACACGTGTTCGACGCCGGCGACGCGGTAGCGGTAAAGGACCTCGACCCGCCAGGTCGAGCCGTCGGAGTCGCTGCTCTCGACCAGTTCGCGACGCTCGAGCGTGCCCCAGGTGGTCGGCCACTGCTCGACCTGCCGCGATTTCAGCAGCGACCGCACGCCGTAGCCGAGGATCGCCAGGCCGACGGCGAGGAACAGCGCGAAGAACGCGTAGAGCACGACTCGTCCCCCTGTCCTCACCGACACCACGACGCACCCGCCCCGCGCGTGGAACCGGACGACCCGGTCAGCGCCGCTTCTTCTTCGGGGGTTCCGGCGGCGGCGGCGGGGGCGGCGGCGGCGTGGCCGGCTTCGGCCCCTGCACGACACGCACGCCGCGGGCCTTCATCCAGGCGTCGAACTCGTCCGCGGTCATCCGCTTGCCGTTCTGGGTCATGTTGAAGCGCCAGGCCTGCGGGTCGTTCGACGCCGGCTGGTAGGCGCCCGACAGCGGCTTGGTCGCCACCGCCGTCGCCAGGCACTCGCTGTGCTTGGCCCGGGCGAGCGCCAGCTCCACCGTCGTGCCCTCGGCGAACAGCTCGGCGAAACCCACGCCGCTGCCGATCTGGGCGTCGGGCGCGGCCAGTTCGCTGGCCAGCGGCAGGTCCTGCAGCACGTTGCCCGAGGCGACGGGCCCCTGCGGTTTGAGGGTGGCGCAATCGACCGAAGCCTGCGCAGTGAAGGAGAGACAGCACAGGACCGACAGGCCGAACAGGCCGCGGGCCGGGATCGCGCGCAGCGCGCGCGAAGCCGCAGGGAAACGCATGGGGACTCTCCCGTGGATCGATCCGGCGAGTGTAGGTCGGCGCACAGGTCGCGGACAACCCGGCGCCGGCGCGCGGCGTGCAGAGCGTGACCGGCCGCCGGAAACGCGAAGCCGGTGCGGGTGCGGGAAACCGCGGCCCGCGCTTCCGCAGCGACGCTCCCCGCAGCGACGGCTTCGGGAACCATGGGCCCGGAAATGCCGAAGCCCGGCACGAGGCCGGGCTTCGGGGATTGCGGAGCGTGCGTCCGGAATTACTGGACGTTGAGCTCGGTGCGGCGGTTGGTCTCGTTCTTGCACTCCGGCAGGGTCTGCGGAGTCTGGACCAGCGGACGGCTCTCGCCGTAGCCGTTCGGGCCCGCCAGGCGACCGGCGTCGATGCCGTTGCTGGTCAGGTAGTCGTACACGGCCTGGGCGCGACGCTGCGACAGGGCCTGGTTGTACGCATCGTTGCCGCAGAGGTCGGTGTGGCCGGCCACTTCGACGCGGATGTCGGGGTAGCGCTTCAGGATTTCGACGGCCTCGTTCAGGATCGCGACGGCGTCCGGACGCAGGGTGGCCTTGTCGAAGTTGAAGTTCACGCCCTTCAGGTCGATCGAGATCTTGACCTTGCAGCCGTCGGGACCGATGGTCTCACCGGCGACCGAGTTCGGGCACTGGTCGTTGCAGTCGTTGACGCCGTCGCCGTCGCTGTCCTTGTCGGCGCAGTTCGGGGCCGGCGGCGGGGTCGGGGCTTCGACGACCGGGGCGGCCGGTTCCGGGCCCAGCGGGATGATGAAGCCGACCGAGGCGAGCACGTCGCCGAACCAGTCTTCGCCGGCGGCGTTCACGCTGCTGTCGTCGAAATCGGCGCGGTAGGCGAGTTCGGCGCGGACGCCGACGCGGCCCAGGTCACCCTGCAGACCGCCACCGACCTTCGCGGCGAGATTGCCGTCGGTGCGCTGTCCCGGGGAGTTCGGGTTCGGGAAGGCGTCGAACTCTTCTTCCGAACGCTGGTAGCCGAGGCCGGCCAGCAGGTACGGGTTCCAGTTGCGGCCTTCGGCGATGAAGTGGCGACGCAGGTCGACCGACACGCCGTACTGGCTCCAGTTCAGGTTGTTCTTGCTGACCAGCGGACGCTGCGGCAGCGTGTTCTGGACGAAGCGCGGGTTCTGGTAGTTGAACTCGCCATCGAGCGACCATTTGTCGCTGATGAACTTGCCGAAGCCGATCGTACCGAACGGGGCGTTGTGGGTGCCACGATCACTGTCCTGGTGGTTGAAGCCAGCGGAAGTGGTCAGGTACCAGCGGTTATCGAAATCCTGCGCGGAGGCGGCCTGGGCCACAGCCAGCCCACTCAGCAGTGCGGCACAGAGGAGTTTCTTGTTCATTGACTCAATGCTCCTTGGAGGAATTGACAGGTAACTTCGGTAGATCGGTGACGGGACGGCACACGGGGGCCTTCCGCTTCATCGTTCGGCCGCGTCGCAGTTGTTAACACTAGCATAACAGTTTGGGGAATCCAAGCACAGTTCAGGTTCCCGGGGAACCCCCGAATCCGGATCATTGTCCCACCCTGATGGCTATGATCGGCGGTCCAAGCTGAACCGATTCATTCATGCGGAACACCCCGGCACCGTGCAAAAGCCGGCCCGCCCCTCGCCCGCCGATTGCCCGCCCCCTTCCCCCACCCCTTCCCCCACCCCT